>JAEEGL016688460.1_pt1 | contig 59968 bp, 82 predicted proteins | sample 9134231 | NCBI WGS metagenome assembly JAEEGL01 (sample SAMN16246548, study PRJNA631951) | gut metagenome | biome: gut microbiome; feature: rumen; material: fiber-attached | host: Bos | place: Iran: Karaj | collected 2018-10
GAGGTGGTAATAGACATCAAGCCCTATGCGGACGATGACAAGATGCTGCAGGACGTCTGCGACATCATGCGCCGGCCGCCCGCATGGGCACCGGATCTGCCGCTCAATGCGGCTGGCTGGGTTGGTGATTTCTTCACCAAGGATTAAGGAGGACCCCATGAAACGAATGAAAAACAAGATCCTGAAAGCGCTTGCATACATCAATGGGTTCGTCCTCATCTGCGCCATGTGCGGCGCTGACAGCGATAACATTTGCATCCCACTGACGCTGATTGCGGTCACAGGGACGTGGCTGATGCTCTTCGCATACGCGAATGGGTACCTCAGCATCAAATACAAGGAGGTAGAAAGCAATGAGAATCATATCACCGGACGTAGAGTTCGTCACTCCGATGGACAAAGACGCAGGACAGGTCATGCTCGAACGCGTGGAGCTGATCGGCCGCACCTGTTACAAATCGGAGAGCAAGATCACGGAGACCAGCGCAAGGACCTTCGTGCAGCATCTTATACAAAGGGGGCATGAATCCGTCCTGGAGCACTGTTCCTTCTCGATGCGCTTCACATGCGATCGCGGCGTATCCCATGAGATCGTAAGGCACAGGCTGGCTTCGTATTCTCAGGAATCCACCCGCTACTGCAACTACAGCAAGGACGGGTTCGGACATGAAATCACCGTCATAGAACCCTGCTTTTTCTTCCCCGGATCCAGAATGTACGATCGCTGGAAGGAAATCTGCAACGACTGTGAGGACGCCTATTTCGACCTTTTGGAGATGGGGGCCACACCGCAGCAGGCAAGATCGGTGCTTCCCAACTCCCTCAAAACAGAGGTCGTTATGACGGCCAATATCCGGGAGTGGAGGCATTTCTTCCGGCTCAGATGCAACAAGGCGGCACACCCGCAGATGATCCAGGTGGCGTGTATGGCGCTCGAGATGTGCCACGAGAACATGCCGGGATTCTTTGAGGACATTTACGGGGAGGTGTTCCTTGAAGCTTGATTTCTCAAAAGAGTACAGTGACAGATTCGATGAGCTGAGAAAGAACAGGGTGCATACGAGCATGTACAAATACGGCTCGGCAGAAATCAACTTTGGACATAAATTGGTCAACGCCCTGGAGTCGATGGAGATGTGCGTCAGTAAGTACAAGTCCACCGGAAACACGGAGTATCTATGCGATGCCGCGAATTATTTGATGTTTGAATTTATGTATCCGCAGATCGAAGGAGCTTATTTCAGAGCCACGGGAAGCAGTGAGAGCGCAGGAATAAGCGGTATATCGGTAAAACAGATGGAAGGCTGATTTTCTTTGAGCGGATATGAGCTACACACGATAACTGAGGCCCTGCAGAGATGCGGGGCCGTGTAAATAGGAGGCTGCCATGAGAATCTGTTATATCAATGACTGCACGGGATTTGTGGACGTCGCGCCCTGCTGTCTTGACTGTCCGGAAAAAGAGACCCGCCCGGACAGATGCAGCCGTAAAGAGTCTACATACTGCGTCGGAGTCATGCGGGAAGCTGACAGCGGCGCGAAAGTGGAGGGAGCAGATGGACATGAACATTATCAGGATAAGCAATGCTGAGACATTCCGGTCCAGCGAGTGGAACATGGTGATCGACCTTGCGAGAGTCGCTGACCTGGCAGGGAAAAAGATCAAGTCTCAGAAGGGCAGCTATTACATCACGCCGTACCCGATCTCGAGAGCAAGGAAACTGCTGAAGCTGATCAAGCAGTACGGCACGGAGGCAGACCTGGAAAAGTGTGACCGATTCTTCACGCCGGTAAGGAACGAGAAGCTGTACAAGATCTGGAGGGAGCTGAGAGGATGAGCCTTTACAACATGATACATGGATATAGCCGGGCATGCCTGATCATCATGCCGATGCTGGGACGTAAGCAGGAGGACTACCCGAGATTCCGTGACTGCTTCGTGGTCAATAAGGAAAACATCGTAATCCTTACCCGCGTGGGAGGCAATAACAGAGGATGCGGATACGGAGAGGAGGAGCTGCTCGAGGATCCCCATTTTGTCCGCACCTTCGACGATGACCTCGACAGCACCTACGGCTATTACCTGTTCACTGTCCCGGACAAATGGAAGAAGGACTTCGACGCGATCATGGAGGCCCGCTTCTCCGATGTCTCCGACGAATACGTGGAGTATCTCGAGCAGTTCTGGCCGAAAGCGGCCAAGAACGGCGTAATCAGGAAGATTTTCAGAGAGGAGGGACAGCCGGATGAAGAACACAATCGCAGACCTGACTAATTACCTGTTCGAGCAGATGGAGAGGATCAACGACGACAGCCTGACGCCCGAACAGCTGGACCGGGAGCTCAACAAGGCCGATGCGATCGTTAAGGTCTCCGGGCAGATCATCCAGGCTGGCGAGCTGGCCTTCAAGACCATGAAGCACATGGACGAATACGGCTACGGGATCAACAAGGACCGGCACGTCCCCGCCATGCTGGACATGCAGGGGGACAAGTGATGGGGACATATAACGCCTATCCCCCGGAGGTCCATGAATTTGTCAAGGAGCACTGCAAAAAGCTCAGGGACAGGGATCTTGCAAAAGCCTGCAATGAGGCACTTGGTACGCACTTCACTCCCAACGGGATGAAGGCATTCCGCAGCAACCACAAATACTATAGCGGCCCTAAGAAGTACACGCTCGAGGAGTACTGGAAGTATCAGACCTACTATCCGCAGGGATTGTACGAATACGTCCGGGACAATTCCTGGGGCGTCGGCTCCGAGGAGATGGCCAAAAGGTGTAATGAGAAGTTCGGCACCCACTTTACAAAGGGCGCAATGAAGCAGTTCAGAACTAAATTCGGGATCAAGTCAGGCGTTACGGGATGGTTCCAAAAGGAGCATCCTCCCGGAACAAAGGGAAAGACACTCGAGGAGATCGTCAAGGGTGATCCGGAGAAGCTGGCGAGGATACGCGCTACACAGTTCAAGAAGGGGCAGAAACCGGTTAACGAGCTGCCTGTCGGGACGGTCGTCGTAAGCTCAGACGGATACAAGCTCCGCAAGAAGCAGATGGAAGGCACGATGTGGGAGCGCTGGGAGATGCTGCACAGGGCAGTGTGGGCCGAACACTACGGACCGATCCCCGAGGGAATGGTCGTAGGCTTTAAGGATGGGAACACCCTTAATTGTGACATAAGCAATCTGATGCTGATGACCAGGGGCGAGAACGCGCAGATCCGGCCCCTGAGGTCAGAGGATCCGGATATTACGGATGCGGCCCTGGCCATGGTCCGGTTGAAAAATGCAGTAAGGGAGAAAAGGAAGGAACGCAACAGATGAAAGACGGACTGATAATCGATCTGTTCGCGGGCGGGGGCGGGGCCTCGGTCGGAATAGAGATGGCACTGGGCAGAGAGGTAGACATCGCGATCAATCATGATCCGCAGGCGATTCTGATGCATAAAACAAATCACCCGGATACGCTGCATCTGACAGAGGACGTTTTCAGGGTAGACCTGAAAAAGATTGTCGGAGACAGGCACGTAGCGCTGATGTGGGCAAGTCCAGACTGCACAAGCCACAGCAAAGCAAAAGGCGGGCAGCCTAGAAGCAAAGGCCTGCGGATCCTTCCCTGGGCTGTATTCAAACACGCGAGGCTCATAAAGCCTGATGTGATCGTTATGGAAAATGTCGAGGAGATCCAGCAGTGGGGCCCTCTCGATGAAAACGGACACCCCATCAAGGCAAAAATGGGAGAGAGCTATAACCAGTTTATCGATGCGATGAAGGGTATAGGTTACAAGGTTGAGAGCCGGGAGCTCGTAGCAGCTGACTATGGGGCGCCCACTACCAGGAAGCGATGGTACGCGATCTTTCGACGGGACGGCGAACCTATTGTGTGGCCTGAACAGACACATTTCGAGAACGGCACGCCGAAGTGGCTCGAATGCGGTGATTTCATAGACTGGTCGGATTTGGGGCAGAGCATATTCACGAGGAAACGGCCGTTGGCGGAAGCTACACAGAGACGGATCGCGAACGGCATCCGTAAATACATCATCGATAATCCGAAGCCCTACATCGTTGATGACAAAAAGGCCCTGGCGTACATGATCCAGTATCACAGCGAACAGAAAAAAGGTGATTCCAGGGGACAGCGGCTTGATGAGCCGATAAAGACGATAGATACATCGAACAGGTACGGGCTTGTCACAGCCTTCATAACCAAGTTCTACAAAACGGGAACCGGCCAGGGGTGCGATGAACCGCTGCATACGATCACAACGTCGCCGGGCCATTTCGGTTTGGTAAGTGCATTTCTGATAAAGTATTACGGCGTCGGATGCGGGCAGATCTTGAGCGAGCCCCTGGCGACGATTACGACAAAAGACAGATTCGGGCTCGTGAATGTGCTGATCGATATTGACGGCGAGAAGTACATCATATCGGACATCCTTTTGAGGATGCTTAAGCCCGAGGAGCTTAAGGTCATGCAGGGGTTTCCTAAAGATTACATAATCGACCGCGACTATGACTGGAACAGATACCCCAAATCAGAACAGGTGGCCCGCATTGGCAACAGCGTAGTACCGATTATGGCGAAAGCGATTGTGAGCGCGAACTGCCCCGGCCTGAGGGTGGGCAGCAGGGCACCAGCTCCGGTCCTTTACGCCGACGATTGCGGACAGATAGCATTTGCATAATACAAGGAGGACAAAACAATGCTCAAATGGGCAGAGAAGGAGATCGAACACGCGCTCAGGACCAGCGCAAACGACGTCAATGATCCGTCGTACCGGTACTATAAAAGCTGCTGTGAATCAGCGCTCAAGGCCTTTAAAAGCCTGCTGGAAGACGGCCACACAGGTATGAGTATCAGTATCACAAAAGGCATTCTGACGCGCCTTATCGAGGGCAAACCGCTTGGCCCCATCGAGGATACGGATGATGTGTGGAACCTGGTGCACACAACCGAGGACGGCGCGAAGCACTACCAGTGCATGCGCATGTCAGCCCTCTTTAAGGAGGTCGACAAGGAAGGAAATGTCCGGTACTCAGACAACGACAGAGTTGTCTGTGTGGACGTAGACAGCAAGCTCACATATCGTACCGGGCTTGCATCGAAATATGTGGATGAGCATTACCCTATTATGCTGCCCTATTTTCCCACGGATAAGCCGTATCTGGTCTACTGTGAGGACTTCTGCATGGGAAAGCCTGACGCGCTCGGAGAGTTCACGCATAAGGCCCTTCTTTACATGACCAAGCCCGACGGTGTGCAGGTCGATCTTAACCTGTATTACCGGGAGAATGACAAAGGCGAAATGGTGCGGATCACACCGGAAGAGTACCTGAGAGACTGGGCGCACACGTACCCGGAGGGAAGGGAGGGCTACACATGATTAACGTAATATTTATGGTGCTGAGCTGTATCGGGCTCGCAGGACTTGCGATCTTGGGATATGCGCTTTTCACAGTACTCATCGCAGACAGATTGACCAGTACGGATGGGGAATCCTATCTCGTAGCGTGGGGCCTCGGTGGGCTGCTTTTCACGGCACTTGTAGTCGTCGTATATATCAAGTTCTATTTGTCCGGATGGTAACAGAAAGAGGGACACATGAGATTAATAATTTGTGACAAATGCAAAAAGAAACTGGTAAATCCCAAGAAGATCGGCTATGTGGCCCTTAACTGGAGGGATCCGAAAACGGACGAGTTCGCCGGACGATCCATGACTGAGGACATGGACTTCTGTGATGAGTGCATGGACAAGATCGCGAACTTTATTCAGAGCGGCGACCTGGTACCTGCAGAGGAGCAGGAGGAAGAAGAGGTCATCCCCGCTGATGATGTCATCCCGGACGAGGATCCGGAGCCGGAGCCTGAGAGGGTCGTCTCCGTTGATGCCGTCATCCCAGGGCAGGAACAGGAACCGGAGAGCGCGGTAGTCCCTGCCAAGTCCAAAACAACCGTTAACGTCGGCCGGATTCGGCAGCTGGCCGAAGAGGGAAAGTCGATAACCAGGATAGCTGAGATCACCGGGTACAGCTATCCGACCGTGAAAAAGTATCTCGGGAGGTAATGATCATGGAGTACAAAGTGGTTTTTGATCTTGTGAGAGGCGAGCCTGTTTACTATGTGGACGATGGCCAGGGATCCCGATACGGCACGTTCAGCAGTGAGGAAGAGGCGCAGAGGTATGCCGACGCGCTTAACACGGAGTGTGCAGGATGACAAGTTTTGAGACTACAGTATCAAAGATTAAAGGCGCTCTGGATCATAACGCACCCGTCGATGAGTTCAATTCTCTGATGCTCTCAGACATGGCCATGTCCCTTGCTTTGATCGCTGACAGGCTGGAGGGCGGGGAGAGTGCTACATCTCTCGGAGATGAAAAAGGTACTGGGAGATGGGTAGAAGTAGATGACTATGCAATATGCGGTGAATGCGGTGCTGTGCACCATGGCGTCGATCGGAACTACTGCCCCAACTGTGGCAGGAAGATGAAGGCCGGGGGTCCGGGAGTTAAGAAGGATCCGGAAGACGGCGCGCAGGAATGGCGCGTGATCGATAAAGAGGCACCTGTTCCTGTCAGCTGGATCGAAAAGGAGATCGAGTTCCTTAAGAGCCAGGATAACGAGTTCGCGGGACTGGCGGCAAGCAACATCTCTGGAATGCTTAATAAGTGGAGGGAGGAACAGAATGAGCAACATGATCCAGTGTGATGGCTGCAAGAAGATGATGTACGCAGACTGCCGGAGTGATAAGGGAGACTATCACGAAGTGTGGATAGACAGATCTAGTAGCTTTCATTTGTGCAGAGCCTGCTATGACAAGTTCATGCGGAAGATCCTGCACATGACATGGGATGAAGATGAACAACAATATGTATAGGCATGGAGGGACGAACAGAATGGAATACGACTTAAAGAAGGCGGTTAAATGGTGGTCTGACCAGGTGCGGGGTAATAAGCCGCACGACAACGGCGATGATTCGCCCGCGGGCAGAATGGGTATGCTCGTGGCGGACAGTATGAGAAAGCCCGTGGGTGATGTCCAGATAGGGATCTTCGAGAAGGCCCTGGAAGAAGGCCTGAAAGCACTCCTCGATGAATGGAGCGGGAATAATGTGTATGTCGGAGTAGATTACAGCCCGGATGTCGTTCTCAGTGACGCGGCGCAGGCTGCCGGGATCGGTCCTTATAACTTCCCTTTCAAGACAACGATGTTTTTCAAGAATGGCGAGATCTGGGTGAAGGAAGGATACGGCGCCGAGCTGGTGCAGATATAGGAGGCTACACGGAATGTCCGGAAAGAAAAAAGAGGATTATGAAAAGCAGATGCTTATAGACTCATTGGAGGAGCTACCGGCACGTGTCGTTGCTATGGCTTACCTTTACGCGCTGAATTACGAGCTTTACGGCGTGGATGTCACCGAAAAATGGCAGACTGCGGTAGATAACACACTCAGGCTTGAAATGGCATACATGAGAGGCCGAAGCGATGGAATACAGTGCGACATTAAGATCAAGCCCCCGGAGGCAACTCCGAAAAGCCCCTCGGAAATGCTGGCGCTTTTCGAACCGGAACTGGTACAACTGGTCATGCAGCCGGAACCGGTGCAACAGACCACGCGGCCGGAGATCACACATGAGCAGGCGGTCGATTATCTCCAGTCAACCGGATGGCTGCAGAATCACGACAGGGAAATGACGCTCTACGGCGCAAAGCAGAGCACGGATGATCCTGACCTTGCGGCAATTAAGGCTGCGGCCCTTCAGGCGGGATTCGAGGGCAAAGAGGCTAGGTTTTACATCGGTGGCAGGCTGTTTGCGATCCGGGAGTTGCCGGGGTAAGGAGAGCGAGAGAATGAAAACATATTATCCCTGCCCTGTTTGCGGGCGCATGGCGCCCATGATGCCCCTTATCAATGCGTATGCGGTGCGGTGTGGTGCGTGCGGCCAGACGACGATCATTTATGACAAAGGCACTGCTGAGGACCAGAAACGGGGAGTTCAGCATGACAAGAACTTATGCAAGCGGGAGGGCAGAGAATGAACAAGTATCACCCGCGCGCCTGCAAACAATCGATCAATATGGGCGGAGTGTATATATGCGGACTTCAAACGATCCCCTGCGCCTTGCACAAGGGCGAAAAGTGCTATATGCAGCGCACAGATGAGGCAGTGAAAGCGCTGTCGGAAGCGATGGCAGAGAAGGACGGGAAAACGATAGTAATCGCCGGCCGAGGATCCGGAAAGAGTATCGCGCAATTGGAATCAATCAAAAAGAGGTTAGAAGAATGAAACAAATATTAGGTATCGTTTTGATTTATGTGGCGGCGATCGCCTTAGGACTGGGGCTGGACATCCTGGTCGTGGGGCTGATCTATAAGATCATCTGCTGGGCGTTCGGCTGGGCGTTTTCCTGGAAAATCACAATCGGAATCAGCTTTTTGATCCTGCTTTTGCAAAGCATTTTCCGGACGAACGTCAACGTCAGAAAGTGAGGCGCATGATGGGCAGAATCAAAGGACGGTATGTGGGGCGCTTAATCGTAAGCATTGACGTGCCCCACGACAAATACAAGGACTTTCCGATCGCGGAGATCAAGGAGAGTTTCCAGAAATATTTTACAAAGATGCTGTGTGATGCGCTCCAAGAACCGCTTAAGGGTGAGGGCGTGGTTGAGATCGAGGAGCTGCATCTCAACATTTACGAGGTTACGGAATGAAATTTATCATTTTGACCAGACCGAAAGACGGCGGAAGGATTTACGTCAATCCGAATAATATTTGTGCTTTCTGCAAGAACGATTTTGACAATGATAGAACGATTGTCTCATTTGTTGGAAATGACAAATGCTATATAAATGTCTTGGAAAGTCCAGAAGCTATAGCAAATCTGATCGAGGGAGTGACGGAATGAATCATGATTACGCCCATTGTGCTGACTATCGCAAAGACTGCCCGAAAGACTGCTTTAGGGCGCAGTTGGTAAGAGACTTGAAGCAGAGGACAGACTTGCTTGGACTGCCTTTTACTTGGATGAGCTTCAAAGGGACTGACGAGCGCAAAAGGAAAGAGGTTACGGAATGACAAGAATGACATCCACAGAATTGGTGCATGAAGCCGATACCATCAAGAACGAAATAGACCGCATGGTGGAGATCGACGATAACATGGAACTGATAACAATGTATGCGTTTGCTCTTGAGCGACTGTGCAAAATATACAGAGCACGAGTCTATGAGTTGTGTGGGGTTACGGAATGAGCGAGGAGCTGAAGTCCTGCCCGTTCTGTGGAGGAGAGGCAAAGATGCACACGCGGCTTAATTCACCGTATTATGCCGCGGTATGCAAGGACACAAGATGCCCCGGTCACAATCTCTATATCCTGTATTGGACCAAAGAGGATGCGATCAAGGCATGGAACAGGAGAGCGGAATGATCATCAGTAAATACAGTGTTGAAGAGAGAGGGGAGGCGGCGCGCTTCGTCGTTACCGCGGCCCCGGAAGATCTCGCGAAGGCCTACGGCCCCGGAGCCGCATCAGCGGACATTTTCGTTAATCTTACCTGGGATGAGATCGTAGAGAAGTACAGAGCCTATATGGCGTCTATCGGCCAGTTCCGGGCAGGCAATGAGGTGCGATTCGCAAACGACAAACAGTGCTACGAGCCTATGGTCGTTACAACGTCGAACAAGACTGGAAACTCAATCCTTTATACCTGCCTGACAAAGCGGGGCAAGTATTATCAGGTGTACCATAACGAGCTGGTCCGGACCGGGCGGGATTACCCGCAGATCCGGGAGGTGCTGGAGATCATGAACGGCAAAGCTACACCGGAGAAGCGCAAAGGTCCTGCGCCTGACCCGGCCAAGCTCGGGTGCTACCGGCATTATAAGGGTGGCTTTTATGTGGTGATCGCGAACGGCTATCTGGAATCGACCGGGGAGCCCGCCGTCATCTACAAATCTCATGACACCGGAAAGATCTGGGTGCGATCGCTTGCGAACTGGTCGGAGACCGTCGAGGTCTGTGATGCAAACGGCATCTATTCGGAGGTGCCGCGGTTCACTTATCTGGGGGAGAGATTATGAGAAGATCTGACCACATAGACAACCTGGAGCTTACGATCCGGACCCGTAACTGCCTCATAAGGCGCGGGATCACGACCGTCGGGGAACTGGTCGACATGAGTTCCCACGACCTTCTTAGTATCCGCGGCCTCGGAGGCAAAGGGCTGAGGGAGATCCTGGAAAAGCTCAAACAGGTCATGCCGCAGCTTGCGCCGCTCGGAGGGTATGTGGAGCATCACCAGATGATGGCTGTGGCCCGCCTGAATGGCGCCAGCGAGGCAGATCCGGGAGCCGAAACTCGACCGGCGAAAGATCTCGACACTGGCAGGACGTATAGGAGGGGCTATAAGCAGAAATCTATGAGCGCGAGGTTCATCCCTACACAGCCGGAGGATGATGAGACTCCGGATGTTTATGACGATTACTGTTACGAGTGTGGCGCTTATGGCGACGACTACCACTGGGACGAGGAAACGGAGCAGCTCGTGAGCAACTGCCCGGGCTGCCCTTTTAATGATGATAACGAAACGGAGGACGATTAAATGGGACTTGCGGATCTTGTGCAGGCTGAGGAAACTGTATCGATCAAAGTGAGTGAATACAGGGAGCTTATAGAGAACAATACGGAGCTGGATATGCTTCGACAGGTGAGCAACGGGACAGCGCCCGAGGTATACGTACGTATACTGCGTAAGGGATGCGAGACGGCCTTTAGTGACGCGGATCGGGAGGAGCTGAGGGCCTACCGGGAGACCGGGATCACACCTGACCGCTTCCAGGTCATCGACGAGGAGTACCGGAAGCTGAGCAAAAAGAATGCAGGGCTGAAGGAAGAGGCCGCAAGGCTGACTGAAGAGAAGGCAAAGCTCTTTGATCAGGTCAAGGCACTCGAGCAGAAATGCAAAGGGCTTGAAGAATCCAGCCGCAATTATTATCTGGGCTGTGGTAAGAAGCAGGGACAGATCGATACCCTGGGCGCGCAGATAGCAGAACTGCGCGGGGCCGTCCAGGAAAGGAACACACAAATTGAGGACCTGAAAAAGAAGCTGGCCGAAAAAGAGGCATACATTGACAGGATACTCTGGGGAATAGCGAATGGCGTGAAGGTGGAAAACGATGGAGAGTAAGAAGGTAATAAAGATCTGTGGAGTGCCGCACACGATCACGGAACACGAGGATGTATTTAACGTGGATACCCATTTCGGGATGATCGACTACGCCAAATGCGAGATCAGGATCAATAAGAATATGCCCGATGCCTCTAAACAGGAAACCCTTTGCCACGAAGTCCTTCACGGGATCCTCGTGCACATCGGAAGGAACGATCTGTCCACTGACGAGACCTTCGTACAGAGCTTGTCCAATGCAATCTATCAGACCTTCACGCCCAAGGTCGAGGAGCGATCCTCCTACGAGAAGCCGGCGGTCCTGCGGGGCGTCGCGGCGAACTCGAATACGGCAAGCTACACGCCGTGCGTACTGCGTGATAACGGCGGGAACGTGCAGATCTGAGGAGGGACTATGAGAACATTTGATGAATACCAGGAAGCCGCGAGGCGGACGCAGCCGAAAGACAATTACACCCGCGAGGATAAGCTCTACCATGCCGTGTTCGGCCTTGCGTCCGAGGCGGGCGAGGTATCGGGGATTCTGCAGAAGGCCTACCAGGGGCACCCGGTTGACGATACGCACATGGTCCGTGAGCTGGGAGACTGCCTCTGGATGATCGCGGAGGCATGCGACGCGCTGGGCGTTTCAATGTCTACCGTCGCATCAATGAACATATACAAGCTCCGCGCCCGCTACCCGGACGGATTCGATACAGAGCATTCCCTTCACCGGAAAGAGGGTGACGTTTAGGGGGCAGCCGGATGAACAAAAATAATTTTCTGCTGCATTGACGGTCTAATATTTTTTACTCTATAATCAAAACAGTCAAATTATATTTGCTGGAAAGTAGGCATAATTTGACTGTGACGATGTTAGGGAGGAGCAAACACATGAATCTACAGTATGACAGACAGCTGACCATCTCGATAGGTAACAGCCGTAAGGACATGTCATGGAAAGCACAGACCCTTACCATTGGAGAGCTGTGGGAAAAACTGCGGATCCCGGTAAGGGGAACCGAGACCGTCGACCAGTATATGCGGCTCAAGAAGGTACAACAGGATGAGCTCAAGGACGTGGGTGGATTCGTCGCAGGAACGCTCAGGGGAGCGCGTCGCAAAGCGGCCAATATCACCGGACGTGACGTCGTGACGCTCGACTTTGACACGATCCCGGCTTATGGCACCGAGGGCCTTGTAAAGACCGTGCGCGACATGGGCTGCGCCTTCGCGGTCTACAGCACCCGCAAGCACATGGCCACAGCTCCGCGCCTCCGGATCCTCTTTCCCATCGACCGGACAGTGACCGCTGATGAGTATGAGCCGATCGCGCGCTGGATGGCGTCGCAGATCGGAATTCAGATGGCGGACCCTACCACATTCGAAGCGTCGCGCCTCATGTTCTGGCCCTCATGCTGCGTTGACAGCGAGTACATTTTCGAATACCAGGACGCACCTCTGTTCTCAGCGGATATGGTGCTTGCGACCTATAAGGACTGGCGGGACTTCACCAGCTGGCCTCAGGTCCCCGGCGCTGTGAGTTATCAGAAGCTGGCTATGAAACAGGGCGACCCTGACTCTAAGCCCGGCGTTGTGGGCGCATTCAACCGCGCCTACGGAGACATTTACACGGTCCTGGATAAGATCCTGCCGGGCATCTATGCACCCGTCGACGGCGACGAGGACCGCTATACATACCTTGGCGGATCCACTACCGGCGGCGCGGTGATCTATGATCACGGCAAGTTTCTTTACTCCCATCACGCTACGGATCCCTGCAGCAACAGGCTGGTCAACTGCTTCGACCTTGTGCGCCTGCATAAGTTCGGTGACAAGGACGACAGCGCGCAGCCGGGAACACCCAATAACCGGCTGCCGAGCTACACGGCGATGTGTGAGTTTGCAGTGGCGGATCCTGCCTGCAGCGCGCTTATGGCCAAGGAACGCCGGGAGCAGGCAGTAAAGGACTTTGAGGGAGTAGGGGCTCCTGTGCCGGCGGAAGAGGAGAGCAGCGAGGATCCTGAGGGTGTCGAATGGATGCAGCGCCTCGACATCAACAAAAAGACCGGACAGATCAAAGATACGATCGACAATGTTCTGATCATCCTCGACAACGACCCGATGCTTAAAGGCCGCTTCGCGCTTAACAAGTTCGCGGGAATGGGCGAGGTGCTGGGGCGCCTGCCGTGGTCCGACGACGGCAAGCGCCGGCTCTGGGATGATACGGACTCCAACGGTCTCTACTGGTACATGGAGAAGGCCTACCAGGTTACGCGCCGGAATACGATCGACGCCGCTCTGGACATCCACGCAAGCCTGCATGCCTTCAACGAGGTCCAGGACTTCCTCGATGGTCTCTCATGGGACGGCCGGCCGCGCCTCGACACCCTCTTTATTGACTTCCTGGGCGCCGCTGACGATGAGGCGGGTTACACAAGGGCCGTTACCCGAAAGTCCTTCACGGGGGCCGTAGCGCGCGCTATGGACCCCGGCTGCAAGTACGATACGATGGTCATTCTCTGCGGTGAGCAGGGCATCGGCAAGAGCACCCTTCTTTCCAAAATGAGCAAGGGCTGGTTCAACGATTCGATCAGGTCCTTCGAGGGCAAGGAGGCCGCGGAGCTTCTGCCCGGAGTGTGGCTTGTGGAGATCGCGGAGCTGGATGCTTTCCGCAACACCGACGTCGCCCGCATCAAGCAGTTCGTTTCGCTCTGCTCCGACCGCTACCGCGCTGCTTACGGCCGCCACATGAAAACGCAGCCGCGCTGCTGCGTGTTCTTCGGCACATGCAACCAAATGGACTTCCTTCGCGATACGACCGGCAACCGCCGCTTCTGGCCCGTCGACGTCGGGATCACGCGCCCCAAAGTCAACGTGTGGGACGACCTGACCGACGCCTATATCGAGCAGGTGTGGGCGGAGGCAAAGTTCCGCTGGCAGATGGGCGAGCAGCTCTATCTGACAGGAGACGTCGCCAAGGCCGCTGTCGAATACCAGGAGCAACACCGGGACGCGTCGCCCTGGGAGGGGCTGATCGAGGAATTTGCGGAGCGCGCGGTTCCGGATGACTGGTCCCGCTGGACTCTCGACCGCCGCCGGGACTTCTGGGCGCTCAACGTAACGGGTGAATACAACCTTGTAAAGCGCCAGAAAATCTGCGCTTTAGAGGTATGGTGCGAACGTTTTGGCGGAAAAGAGAGCAATCTGAGCAAGGCAGACAAGAAGGAAATCAACGCCTGCCTTGCCAATCTGAAAGGCTGGAGGCCCGCCAGCCGTCCGTTTCACGCGGGCAAAGAGTACGGATCGCAGCGCGGTTTTGTCCGCTCAGAGGGTAAATACAGGTGAGCGCGCGGCCGGAAAAGTGCCGTCGCGCAGAGCGGAAAAAGTAAGGCGATTGTCGAAAAAAGTATCTTACAAAAAATCTTACAAAGTCGAAGTCGTTTGTAAGATTGTAAGAAAAAATCTTACAATCTTACACTGATATTACAAATTTTGTAAGACGAAAAACGTGATAAATAAAGGCTTAAACGGTATTTCTTACAAAATTACATTATTTTATAAAGACTTTTATAGAAATAGAGAAAATAGAGAGTATTTAGAGAAATTAGGGCGTAACGTGACCCGCCTAATCCGCCTAATCCGCACATGTTATACGCGCGCGAGAGCGTAAGATTGTAAGATTTTGAAGTTGAGTATCTGTTTTGTGTATGTGTTTTTTCGGGCGGCGGAGCAGGAATCCGGTTCTGAGGCTGTGTCCTGGAGCGGCGAACAGGCTTTGATGCTGACCTGGGCAATGCCTGTCACCAGAAAACCGGTTCTGGGACAATGCCCGTCTGTGGCGGACACGCGTCCTCTGTGCGTGGACACCCTCTGACGCACGCGGAACGTATTTGTTTAAACAAGCTATGGTTAAATTTTATTAACAGAACGGAGGCAGGATGCGGGAGAGAGACCTGGAGAGGCAGCTGAGGGACCGTCTGAAAGCGGCGGGATGCCTGGCGTTGAAGTTCGTCAGTCCGGGCTACACGGGAGTACCGGACAGGATCGTACTGATCCCGGGCGGCCGGATCGTCTTTGTTGAGATGAAAGCACCCGGGGGAAAGGAGCGGCCAAGGCAGAGTTATGTTCAGGCCATTCTCCGCCGCTATGGGTTCGCCGTGTTCTCAGGAGTGGACAGCGCCGAGAAGATCGGGGAAGTGGTGCGATACTGCAGGGAGGTTATGAGTGAAAGAGTATAAGCCGCATGGCTACCAGCGATATGTGACAGAGAAAATGATAGAGCTGCCTGCAATGGGCGCATGGCTTGACATGGGCCTGGGAAAAACAGTCTGCACGCTGACTGCGCTGCATGAGCTCAAGTATCACATGTTTTGCATTCGCAAGGCCCTTGTGATCGCGCCTAAGACCGTAGCAGAGAATACGTGGACCGCGGAGGCCGCCAAGTGGGAGCACCTGCAGGATCTTCGGCTGTCCGTCGTTCTGGGGACAGCTAAGCAGAGGATCGCAGCCCTGGAAGCGCCCGCAGACGTCTACATCATCAACCGGGAGAACACGCAGTGGCTTGTCAAGCTCTACGGCCGCGAGTGGCCATTCGATGTCGTGATCCTGGATGAATCGACCAGCTTTAAGAATCACCAGGCTAAGCGCTTCCGGGCGCTTAAGGCTGTGCGTTCCCGGACCTCCCGACTGATCGAGCTTACCGGCACGCCTTCCCCGCGCGGTCTGATGGATCTGTGGGCGCAGGTCTACCTTCTGGACGGAGGGGAACGCCTGGGCCGCACGATCTCAGTGTATCGCGAGATCTACTTCGTGCCTGGCAAGCGCAGCCGGACCACGATATTCTCGTACGCGCTCAAAGAGGGCGCCGATGAGGCAATCTATAAGCAGCTGGCCGACATCTGCATCAGCATGAAGGCAGAGGACTATCTGGAACTCCCGGACCTGATCGACCACGATATACCTGTGATACTCGACAGCAAAGCTGAAAAGTCCTACAAGGATCTCGAGTGCAATATGCTGCTCGAGGTCGGAGAGGAAGAAATCGTGACGGCTGCGAGCCGCGCTACACTTACCGGAAAGCTGTTGCAGCTGTGCAATGGTGCGGTTTATACCGAGACCGGGGAGGTCGTACCGATCCACGACTGCAAGATGGACGTGTTTCTCGAGACACTGGAACAGCTGCAGGACCAGCACGTGCTAGTCTACTACTATTTCAGGCATGACAGGGAAAGGATCCTGAAAGCCCTGGAAGGTTCCGGGCGCGTCGTGCGGGTGTACAAAGGCGCGCAGGAAGAGAAAGACTGGAACGCGGGCAAGATAGATGTACTGCTTGCGCAGCCCGCATCGTGCGGCTATGGCCTTAACCTGCAGGACGGAGGGCATCACATAATATGGTTCGGTCTGACATGGAGCCTGGAAGAATACCAGCAGGCAAACAAGCGGCTGCACCGGCAGGGACAGAAACACCCCGTGATCATTCACCGGCTGGTCGTTAAGGGCGGCATGGATGAGGATGTTGTAGCATCACTGGAAAGCAAGGACGCATCGCAGGAAGCGCTTATAGCGGCATTGAAAGCAAGGGTCGACAAGGTACGGAGGTTAGGACATGACAGTAAATGAGTTGTCGCAGCTGTATTACCTGAACGAGGAGTGTAAGAAGGATGAGAGGAGGCTGCAGCGGCTCCGGTCCAGGCGCGGCGTGCATTCGCAGGTTCTCGACGATATGCCGCACGGAGAGGGCCCGAGACGGTCAAGGGACGAGGATCTTACAGCGGAGATAGTCGACCTGGAACACATCATACAGGCAAGGCTTGCGCTGATCCAGGCGGAGCGGGTGAGGCTGGAGCGTTACATCAGCAGCATTCCGGACAGCCTGACACGTCAGATCTTCGAGGACAGGTTTGTAGAGCTCATGACCTGGAACGAGGTTGCGCAGGACATAGGCGGCAGCACTCCGGACCGTGTGAAGAAGATCTGCTACAGGTATCTTAAGCGTGAGCGGGAGGGATTGACCGCGAGACAGGCCCGAGAAGCCGAGAGAATGTCGGAGGAGTATAAACGGGCGCAGGATCCCTGAAAAGGGCACAGCGGGGCGCAGGGAAGGCGAGGCGGGCACTCTGGGCGCCTGCAGCAAACAACACTTGACTGTGAAAACGGTTTAGTAAAAAATATTTGGCTAACGTCGCTAAAAACGTATTTAGCGGCGTAATGAGCCGGGAAACGGCGGGAATATGAGACAATGTGTATCATCACAGCGAAACTTTATCGAAATGTTAAAATACATCAACTGTTACGGGCATCTTTGGCAGCCATTCGCAAGGATCCAGCGCGCCGTGAACCTGATCCGGGAGCGCAGCGAACGGGACCGGGAGCGGGAGACCCCCCCCACCCCCGGGGCGCCGGGGGCATGGGAGAGCGGCACCACTTTTGCAGGTTTCGCCGCACGGCTACACAAAAAGTGGGCAGATGATCGCACCCCGGAACCCCCAAAACGCCCTTCACACCGTCAAAATACCCCTCTGGGGCCCCTAAAACCCTCAAATCTGCCTCTCTAAATCCCCAAAACGCCTTTGTAATGCCCGCATCCGCGCTCCATCTATCCACCAAAAACACCCAGTTATTCACAGTTATTCACGGTTATTGGCGGTTATTCCCGCCTTTTCATGCCCTTTTATGGGCCTTTACGATCCCCTCCCGGAATCCCATCCCGCATTATTACAAAACGGGCAAAAAGAAAGAGGGCCGCTATTTGGCGGTCCTCTCTGCGATCATCTCCAGCATCTTTACTTTTGTCTCGAGGTCTGCTGTGCTCTTAAGCACGTCCTTAACCTCATCCGGCAGATCCAGCAGGGCTGCATGCCCCAGGCGCTTCAACACTGCCTTGTACCTCTTCATCAGTTCTTCGCTCACTATATCCTCCCATCTCTACCAGTTCCCGCCGTATACGCACTCTACTATGTTTCTCCGGTCCCGTCTGTAACAGGATTTGCATTTTCCCGCATCCTCCCATTCGATCTCGCAGACGTGTCGACCGACGCAGAAGTCGTCCCTCAGTTCGGGATCGAGCTTGCGCCGCAGGCAGCCGTTCGCCCCGTTGTGAAGGGTGCAATCCCACTCGCAGCCGTCGAAGGGCTGTTCATCCGGTATTCCTCTGCCGGCCATCAGCACTCCCTCCTTCCGCATCCTCCGTGGTATCTCCGATCGGGCTGGTCAAGCGCCAGCTCCTGCTCGATCAGGTCCTCATCGTCTTCGTCGCCCTTGAGCCCTTCCGGGTAGTCGTAGAACGCGATCGAGGCCAGGGCGTTGAACTCCGCATCCGTGAGATCCCCGTTGCTCCATGCGTACTCGAGGATGGATGCGAAGCCGTCGTAAGCGTCGGCGTGTTCGTCGGCCCAGTCGGTATCGATGTGGCGCTCCAGCTCCCGCGCCGTCGGGAGGAAGAGGCCGTACGTTTCGGACCCGCTCATCGCGGTCTGTGCCTTCGGGAGGAAAGGGCTGTATGTTGTGGACTTGTTCATGGTTTATATCTCCTTTCGCTTTGTGTGGTTTATGGTTTGGTCCCGTTCAAATCGGGGACTTATGATCTCTCCTGGACGATGAGCTCTTTGCCGAACCAGCTGTGTTCCTCATCGACTACTGCGCGTCCGTATGCCTTCCAGTCGATAATCCCGTTTTTGATGAGCACAACGCCGTCGACCATGAAGTAGCCTATCCGCTCGTATTCATCGTCCTGGTATGTCCCGAAGTCGTAATCAACTCCCAGGAACTTGAGGACGCGGGCCTCGCCGTACGCCACCATCGTGCAATTATTAGCTCTCTCTACGTCGCCCTGTTTCCTGTTTGTATCGCTCATGCCTGCCAGTTTGAGGATGGCCTCGATCATGTCCTGCATCGTGTATGTTCTTGCCATGGTGTGTATCTCCTTTCGCTTGTGTGATTTTTATTGCCGCCTGTGCGCGTCAGTCAAATTTATTTAACTGAGTAAAGCGTATCACACTATGCTTGCACAGTCAATAAAATTTGACTATAATTTTTATAAAGTCAAAAAGTGTCCCACATGTCCCGCCTACGGTGTGTTATGGTATAAGGTGAGAAGAAGCACAGATGCGGGGGAGACTGCCTCACTCCCGGGTGAACCGGTCATGTGCTTGTGAGCCGTTACCGCTTTCAGCGGCTCATTACTTCAAAGCCCTCGAGTGATCGGGGGCTTTTGTTGAAAGAACGGGAGGCAGGAGCGGTTATGAACAGATACAGGTCGATGCGGTCATATGAGAACCTGCAGAAAGTGATATTTGAGGGAGTAGGCGAATACAGCATCCCGGTGCTGAGACCAGTGAGAGATCTGCCGGTTGACAGCTGGATCGGGTTTAACTTCGCAAAGGGCTGTGACGATCCGAAGATCCACGGCGTTCATTTCTTCCTGGACGATTACCAGTTCGAGCGCGTATGGAAGGACCCGGAGCGGTACACTGACATGCTCATCAAATTCGGCGCGGTTATGACGCCGGACTTTTCGCCCTATTCAGACTTCCCGAAGGCGATACAGGTCTATAACCACTACCGCAAACACTGGCTGGGCGCCTGGTGGCAGCGCAACGGCATGACGGTTATCCCGACGGTCACATGGAGCGATCCGACTACCCTTGAATGGTGCTTCGATGGGGAGCCCAAAGACAGCATCGTTGCGATGTCCAGCACGGGCATGTATAAGACGGAGGAGCTTAAGCAGTGGCTCCTTACAGGCTATGAGGAAATGATGCGGCGGCTCAGGCCCCGGAAGATCATATGGCGCGGACTGGTGCCGGAGGAATTCGATAAGGCGGACAGAGAGCGCCTGATAATATTACCGTCGTTTACAGAGAAATTCAGGGAAAGAGAGGAGGTATAGAGCGATGGCTAAAGGCAAAAGCGGAATACACGGCAAAGCGCATGACATCGTGGGACAGTATTCTCTTTCCAGCATCACGGACAGCCGCGCAAAGATCGTGGATTTCTACAAAGCGGTCGATGCGGGAGGCGGCATCAGGATTGACGACGGAAAGATCAAAGTCACGCGGGAGACGCTGGCTGAGGCCGGCAGTCTTGCAGATGAGCTTTCGGAGCGCATGGTCGTGCGCGATGCGCAGGCGGAGGCAGACTTCCGGGAGATCCGGGCGGGCCTGCGCGGGATCCTTACGATCTCAGACAGGGACCTTGCGAACATTCCCGATGCGAAAGCATACCTGCGATCGAGCGACAACTTCCTTCGCATTGGTAAGCCTGGATCCGGTATTCCGGTCGATACGATCTACCAGGAGCTGACATACCAGTACCCGCAGTATTTCAGCCGTGACGTTACGAATCAGGCAGAACAGATCCTGATGATCAATTCCGTGCTTTCAGATCTGCGTAACAGCACGCAGCCCCTTCCCCGAGAATGGAGACAGGATGCAAGGGAAGCACTCAGGAATGACATTATCCGCGGCTATCTGACCGCAAGACGCAGGAGGAGATCCGCATGAACAAGGACGAGGCAATTCGCGATGCGGTTCGCGATGTGATGGTGGCGCTGGGATTTGGTGTCACTGATGATCTGGCCGCAATGGAGATCGAGGTTGAGGATGTACAGACAGCAGAGAGATTATGAGAACCTGCAGCGCGCCATATTTGACGGCGCGGGACCCTATGACATCCCGGTCATCGCTCCCGACGATCCCGAGGTTGACAACTGGATCGGCTTCAACTATGCCGCCGGCTGTGAGGAGCCTGAGATCCACGGCGTGCACTTCTTTGTGGATGATTATCAGTTTGTGAGGCTGTGGAAGAGGCCCGAGACCTATGCAGAGAAGCTGGCGCGGTTCCAGGCGGTATGTACGCCTGACTTTTCCACGTACACGGATTTTCCTAAGGTGATTCAGCTGTACAACCATTACCGCAAACACTGGCTGGGTGCCTACTGGCAGAGCCGTATGGTCCGGGTGATCCCGACGATCAGCTGGTCAAACAGGGAGAGCTACACGTGGTGCTTCGACGGGGAGCCCGAGGGCGGCACTGTCGCAGTGAGCACTGTGGGCACACAGAACAGTCGGGAGACCAGGAAACTGTTCCTGGATGGATATAACGAGATGCTGGCGCGGCTGCAGCCGTCGAGGATCATCATGTACGGTATGGTCCCGGATGAGTGTCAGGGGAACATCGTTCCCGTCAGAGCGTTCCAGCAGAGACTTAAAGTCTACGACAAGTAGCATAGATTAGACGGAGGTGCTAATATGGGAGGCAGAGGCGGAAGCTCAGGAATGGGCGGAGACAGCGGAAAGCCGGTACAGATCCTGGGCATGGAGGACGTCTGGTCCTACAGGCACGACCCGGATAACGCGGAATTCGTTGACGCGATCAATGAAGGCGCGAGGAAGATTCAGGAAGATTTCGGCGATCTTATGACTGAGACGGTCGCGGTGATCAACGCCGCACAGCTTGACGGCATGGACAAGATACAGACGCTGGGATTCTACAGCAGGTTCGACAAGTCCGTTTCACTCAACGACAACTATGTCGACGTCGATAAGATGAACAGAGTGTATGACAGGTCCGTCGAGAGCGGGTATCACCCGCCGAGGGGCAATCTTACCGGTACTGAGGCCGTAGCGCTTCACGAACTGGGGCACGCCCTTACGGATCACGTGGCGGTGAAGATGGGCGCGAGAGATCTTGATGATGCGGCGCGCAGGATCTTCGAGGCTGCATATAAGGCAACGAAGGGCCGCGGCCCTTACAAGGAATGGGCGGGCAAGATCTCCGGATATGCGCAGGAGCACTACGCAGAGGCAGTTGCAGAGGCGGTTTCAGACTACTACTGCAACGGCAGTAGGGCCCACGCAAACAGCCGGGCGATCATGGCCGAACTGTTCAAATACAGGTAAGCGGAAACGTCAGACAGGAGGCAGATATGGCGAAAAAGACAGTAGGGTATAAAGAGCCCGCAAGCTATTTCAACGATGCGATGCGCAATGAAGCGGCCAAATGGGATAAAGAGCATCCCGGGGCTAAGAGGCCTGCAGCAAAGAAGCCTGCAGCAAAGAAGCCCGCAGGCGGCAAGAAGAATAAGTGATCAGAACCCCGCAGCAAGCGGGGTTTTTTAGTGCGTGAAACGGAGGTGAGAGCCGTATGGCCAGCAGAGGAAGCTATGAGCGACTGAAGAAAAGCAACGGCAGCAAGCCGAAGTATAAGAGCCCCGAAGAGATGCGGGAGAAGATCGACAACTATTTCAAAGAGTGCGAGGGAAAAGCGCTGGTCGACCACACAGGGGATCCCATCCTTGACAGGTGGGGAAACCCGATCATCTACGGCGCTAAGCCGCCCACGGTGACAGGCCTTGCACTGGCGCTGGGATTCAAGACAAGAACATCCCTGATCAAATACCAGAATAAAAAAGAGTTCAACGACCTGATTCTTGAGGCAAAATCCAGAGTCGAGGAATACTGTGAAAGACAGCTTTTTACCAGGGACGGCGCAAAGGGCGCACAGTTCGCCCTGATGCACAACTTCGGCTGGAAGAATCCGGTGGACGAGGAAGAGTCCGGCCCCGCGGTCAAGATCATCAACGACATTCCGGTAGGAGCGACGGTCAATATCAACACTGAGACCGCCCATTTCGACCCGCTGCACAAGCCTGAGCTCCCGACAGGGACACCCGGCGAGGGCGAGAAGGTAAGCAATGCCGAGGGCGGCGAGGGATAACGGTGCGGTCCGCCTCACCGATCTCATAGCGCCGGCCTTCTACCAGGTCCACTGGGATATCAGGCAGGAGCTACACACTTATTACGATCTATACGGAGGCCGAGGATCCACCAAGTCATCTTTTATCAGCTTAGAGGTTGTCATGGGGATCATGGAGGATCCTGTGGCGAATGCCGTGATCTTCCGTAAGGTTGCATCGACCATCGGGACGTCCGTATATGAGCAGATCCTGTGGGCGATCAACGCGCTGGGTGTGCAGGACCTGTGGAAAACAACGACCAATCCGTACAGAGCCACATATAAGCCGACAGGGCAGGTGATCCTGTTTCGAGGCCTGGACAAGGCCAAAAAGATCAAGTCGATCAAGGTTTCCAAGGGCTATATCAAATACCTCTGGTTTGAAGAACTGGACGAATTCGCGGGAGAGGAAGAGATCCGATCCGTACAGCAGTCAGTCCTTCGTGGCGGCCCGAAGTACATCGTCTTTAAGTCCTTCAACCCGCCGATCAGCAAGTCCAACTGGGCGAACAAGTACGTCCTGACGCCCCGCAAGGGCGCTTACCGGCATAAGTCCTGCTATCTGCAGGTTCCCCGGGAGTGGCTGGGCGAGCAGTTCTTTGAAGATGCGGGAGATCTCGCACTCACAAATTACCGCGCATACCAGCATGAGTATCTGGGCGATGCCGTAGGAACGGGAGGCGAAGTCTTTGACAACCTCGAGATCCGCGAGATCACGAAGGAAGAGAGGGCACGCTTCGACCACATCTACATGGGCATTGACTGGGGCTGGTATCCGGATCCCTACCACTGGGGCAAGATGCACTACGACGCCAACAGGAAAACGCTTTACATCTTTGACGAGATGCGGTGCTGGAAGACATCCAATGCAGAAACATGGAACCTTCTTGTCATGTGCCACGGCGTGACCGGGCACGACCTGATCACGGCCGACTCTGCGGAGCCTAAGTCAGTAGGTGACTACAAGGATTACGGCTCATTGTGCAGATCTGCAGTGAAGGGCCCGGACAGCGTGCGGTACGGCATGAAGTGGCTGCAGTCCCTCAAGAAGATAGTAATCGACCCGAAAACCTGCCCCTATACGGCGCAGGAGTTCAACGAATATGAGTACGAGAGGACCGAGGATGACGAGATCGTAAGCGCATACCCGGACGCCAACAACCACTCGATCGATATGGTCAGGTATGCCATGGAGAGAGTTTACAAGCGCAAGGGCCAGTAAAGCGTCTGTGCTACACATTGCAGAACAGATAGAAAGTGCTATAATGTTTGTATCACCCACCAGAGTAAAGGAGGTACAGACATGAGAAAGAAGATCACAGCATTTTTGGCAGTGATTGTTTTGGCGACATCCTTAATGGCGTGCGGATCATCGGCTCCGGAGCCTACGACAGACGGCAAGGCGTCGTACGACGATTGCGAGATCGAGATTCTGGGCGCAGAGTTCACGGACAGTTACACCGGCATGGGGTCGCAGTCAATGCCAGCGATCAAGGTGCGTATGCACTTTAAGAACAACGGTCCGAATCCCACATATCCGGTATCGGCGTTTGGGATCCGCGCGTTCCAGGACGGAACTGAGCTCGAATACGTCAGCATGAATGACCACGATAACCAGGAAGCGCTGAACGCAATAAAAGAGGTGAAGGACGGGGCTGAGTATGACGCCATGATGGCATTCGCCACAACGTCAGACAGTCCGGTCGAGGTCAGGATCACAGAGCCCACCGCAGAGGCAAAGCTGCTAACGTCCATGACATTTGAAAAATAAATCAACATACATACTGATAGCGAAAGCACACCGGAAACGGTGTGCTTTTTTGATGCAATAAACGGAATTGAGGTGAGAGAGTGAATATCTTCTCTGCCATTGCGGCCAAAATTAGGGAGGTGTTTCGGAAAATGATTCCGTATCAGACTATACAGCAGGCGGAACGGATCGAGACGCCGCTATCAACAGATATGGTGAATGCCCTGAATCAGTGGTATCAGCTGTATCTCAACAAAGCAAGCTGGCTGAGTGAGGATGTAAAATCTCTCAACCTTCCCGCTTTTATCAGCTCTGAGATCGCGCGCAGCGTCGTGATCGAGATGAAGTGGAACATCACTGGCAAGGGCCTGAGTGAGGATGGGGAGGAGATCATGAATCCCCGTGCCGAATACCTCAAGGCAGAATTCGAGAAGCTGGTTCGCGTGATCAGGCTCAAACTCGAGCAGGGATGTGCAGCCGGCGGAATGCTCATTAAACCGTACCCCAACGTCGAGGACGGCCATATTTACTTCGACTATGCGATGAACTGGGGGCTGTACCCCCTGGCATTCGACGATGACGGCAATCTGTCCGATGTCATTATCCCGGACGTGTTTCAGGAAGGACAGACTACATACACGCGCCTGGAGCGTCATACAGTCACAAGGGAAGGTGTGCGTATCACGCAGCGGGCCTTCAAGTCTGACAACAAGGACTCCCTGGGAAAAGAAATAGAGCTTACAGACGTCGACAGATGGTCGGCGCTGCAGAAAGAGGCACTGATCCGGAATCCCGGCGGGCCTCTTTTTGGCTGGTATAAAGTCGCGGCGGCGAACAACGTGGAGGTCGACTGCCCCATGGGTGCATCGGTATTCTCCAAGGCCATAGATGTGATCAAGCAGGCAGACATCCAGTATTCCCGGATCCTCTGGGAGTATGAAGGGTCCGAGCTTGCGATTGATGTTGACCCGTATGTGCTGAGACCCAAGCCGGGCTCAAACGGTGTTATGGAGCCGCCCAAACTCAACAAGAGGCTTTTCCGTGCGGTCGACGCAGACAAGGGCGATCGAGATCTGTATCAGGTGTTCTCCCCGAATATCAGGGATGAGAGCCTGATGAACGGCCTTAACCAGCTTCTGATCAGGATCGAGGACCTGTCCGGACTCTCCCGCGGCACACTTTCCGATGCCAATCAGGAGGCCCGCACAGCTACAGAGATCAAGATCATCAAGCAGCGCACCTATACGACAGTGAGCGACAACCAGGCAGCCCTCGAAACCTGCCTGAGAGACGTGATCCGCGTTATGGATGCCTATGCTACGATCTACGGCCTGGCGCCTGAGGGCGACTACGACGTGTCTTTCGAGTGGGATGATTCGATCCTCACAGATACGGACCTGCAGACTCAGGAGCGCCTGATGCTGCTTAATGCAGGGATCATCAGCAAGGCTGAATTCCGTGAATGGTATTTCGGCGAGACTAAAGCGCAGGCCAAGGCCGGCATTACATCGGTCACGGAAGAGCAGGTTGAGACCGCAAAGGCGCTGAACGCGGCGCTTCCGGGACCTGACGTGAACCCCGAGATGCCGGATGAACCGCCGCGCGATGAGGAGGCCGCACAGCCTCCGGAAGCCCCGGAGCCTCCGAGGCCCAAGAATCCCACGGCGCCTGACATCCCGCAGCCGGCACAGCCCAAGAAGGGGTGATAAACGATGCCTGACAACAGGAAAAAGCCCACCCTGCAGGAGCAGGTTGATCAGCTGATGGAGCGCTTCGAGGAGGTCAACGACTTCTACATCACTAAGGTCGCGGAGCAGATCCGGACGATCGGAGAACTCAACCCCTCGAGCATGAACCGCATAGCGATTATGGCGCAGATGAACCGGGACATTGCGGAGATCAACCGCAGAATAGCGCAGGCCGTGCAGATGGCTGTACCGGATGTATACGGGATCTACCAGAGAGCGCTCGACGATCTCTACTATGATCCGAGATTCGAGCGGGCCTTGAAAGAGACGCCCCTGTCCGACGCTTCCAAGCGAAGGCTCGAGCAGTTCGTGCGGACTGTCAGCAGGCAGACGGCGGGGGCCATGCAGAACCTGTCCAACACGACCATCGTATCGCAGACATACCGGCGGACGGTTGACAATGCGGTGCTGGCGGTCTCGACAGGCCTTACGGACTATCGGACAGCTACACGCGAGAGCGTGCGGAGCCTGGGATACGAAGGGCTGCAGCTGACGTACCCGAGCGGGTATCATCGGCGGCTTGATACGGCGATCCGGCAGAATGTCCTGGACGGCGCGAAGCAGATCGCCCAGCACGGATCCGACATCATGGGCGAGGAGCTGGACTATGACGCGGTGGAGATCTCCGTGCATGCCATGTCCGCGCCGGACCACGAGCCCATACAGGGCCGTGTGTTCCTCAAAGAAGAGTTTGAAAAGATGCAGTCCGGGCAGTCCTTCGTGGATGTGGACGGACGGCACTATGACGCGATCAGGCGTCCGATCGGACAGTGGAACTGCATGCACTTCGCAATGAGCTTTTCCACCCTGTACAGCGTCAGAAAATATACGGATGCACAGCTGGTGGCGCTGGCTGAAGCCAATGCTTCCGGATGTGAGATAAACGGCCGGCACCTCTCCCTCTACCGTTGCAGTCAGACGATGCGGGAGCTTGAGACACAGGTACGACGGGAGATGGATGCTGCCAATGCGGCGCGGGCAGCGGGAGACACTGAGCTCAGAAAGGACTGCCAGCGCCGGATCAACAGCCTGAACAGACGGTATCTGGACATCGCGAAGGCCGCGGGACTGAGACCCCGCCGGGAGCGTATGTACGTCCGTGGATTCAGGATGGTCAAGGTATAAGGAGGCAGAAAGCAATGAAAAAGAAGATCATAGGAGGCTGAAAGCAATGAGTAACGACGCGATGCTCAAAAGAGCGAAAGAGCTTGTGGTCAACTACTTCAACGATCACGTTGAAAAGACCGACAACAAGAAGATCACCGAGGATGATGTGTTCATCGTCTGGTTCTGCAAGACCCTGCAGAACTGGAAAGCCCTGGTAAGTACGACCGTATCCGACGGCATGTACTACGAGGTTACACACAATGGCGACAAAGGGGAGACATACCTTGACGCCTACAAGAAATGGGAAAACGTCTGTATTCCCGATTGATATTAAGCGCCTTCACCGGCGCTTTTTATATTTCCCTCGGCGTTGCAGAGGCTTAAATGCGACGGTTCGGCCATACCGCTGAGTGGCAGCGGATATAGAAATTAAATCAAGCATGAACGATTTGGAGGTAAAAGATGGAATTTCTGAAAGCACTTTTCGAGAGCGGAGCTCTCACGTACGACCAGCTCGCCGCAAAGGCGAAAGAGGCAGGCATCAAGGTAGTCAACATTGCAGACGGATCCTACATCAGCCGGAACAAGTTCGACGATACAGTGAACGGCCTCAAAACACAGGTGGCAGATCTGCAGGGGCAGATCGAACAGCGGGATACAGATCTCGCAGGACTCAACGACAAGCTCACAGCGGCAAAGGCTGACGCGGGCAAGCTCACGGAAGCACAGAAGCAGCTGACAGCGCTGCAGTCCAAGTATGACGAGGACAGCAAGGCATGGGAGGCAAAGAATGCTCAGCAGGCCTACGAATACGCGGTTCGTACAGCGGCGGGTAAGGAGAAATTCTCCAGTACTGCGGCGCAGAAGATGTTCGTTGAGGAGGCAATCAAGCAGGGATTCAAGATGGATGGCGAGACACTGATGGGCTACACGGACTTTCTGGCTAAGTACAAGGCCGAAGATCCGGGGGCATTTGTGGTCGAGGCACCCGCGCCAAAGGATCCCGATCCTGTACCTACTATCGTGCTTCCCGGAAAGTCCAATCCGGCACCCAAGAAAATGTCTTTGTCCGAAGCAATGAGGATGAAGAACGAGAACCCTGATTTCAAGGTCAATTTTGATTGACCTAAGTTAAAAACGGCAAAGGAGAAAAGCTATGCCTAGCATTTTTGACAACAAATATTTTAATGCGGAAGTATTCCAGCAGTACGTCGAGCGCGTACCGAACACCAAGCGCAATGAGCTGATCCGCTCCCGCGCTATCCGTCCGAGACCCGACCTTGCAACAGCAATGGCAGAGGGAACCGGCGGCAACTACATCACGACCCCCCTTAAGGGCCTGATCAGCGGCTCCAGGCCGAAGAACTATGACGGTAAGACCGATATTACCGCCAATCAGACCTATGCCTTCAAGCACAGCCGCGTAGTCGTGGGCCGTGCGAACGCATGGACTGAGAGAGATTTCTCCTATGACATCACCGGCGGTGAGGATTTCATGGAGAACATCGCAGAACAGATCTCCGGATACTGGGAAGAGATCGACCAGGACACTGTAGTTTCTGTTCTTAAGGGCGTCTTTTCCATGGCTGATGATGCAGGTGCTGAATTTGTTTCCAAGCACACCTATGATGTGACTGAGATCGTCAACTCCGAGGGCGTCACCGGCAAGATGGACGGCACGACTCTTAACACCGGCATCCAGAAGGCATGCGGCGATAACAAGGGCAAGTTCTCCCTGGCGATCATGCACTCCGCTGTAGCTACCAACCTCGAGAACCTCAAGCTTCTCACATACCTCAAGTACACCGATGCGAACGGTATGGAAAGAGATCTTGCTATCGGCACTCTCAACGGCCGCATCGTCCTGGTTGACGACTCTATGCCTGTTGATACAACCGGTACGGCTGCCAAATACACAACCTACGTTCTGGGTGACGGCGCAATCGAGTACACCGACTGCGGCGCGAAAGTGCCTTACGAGGTAGACCGTGATCCCAAGACAAACGGCGGCCAGGACACCCTGTACAGCCGTCAGAGAAAGTCCTTCGCACCTTACGGCATCAGCTTCACCATGGCATCCATGGCGTCTGATTCCCCGACCGATGCGGAGCTTGAAATGGGCGCGAACTGGGAGCTCGTTTCCGGCGGCACAGACGGCAACAAGCAGTACATCAGCCATAAGGCGATCCCGATCGCAAGGATCATCTCCCTGGGCTGAGTTAAGTAAGGGAGGCGCTCATGTATCTGACCTATGACGAGTACTTGCAGTACGGTGGAGCCACACTTGCTTCGCCGGAATCAGAATGGGCGCTGCTTGAGTTCGAAGCGAGAAAGAGGATTGACTACCTGACGGCCAACCGCGTTGCGGCAATGGCCACGGTGCCCGAAGCCGTAAAAATGGCCATGTGCAAGATCATCAGGCACAACAAGACCTACGGTACACAGGCACAGGCGGACAATCCTCTGATAACTTCATTCAACACGGACGGATACTCCGAAAGCTACGGCGGCGCGTCAGAGCAGACCAAAGCGGCAGAGGATAACCTGCTCCGCGGCATCAGGCATCTGCTCTACGGAGTGGTCGATGACAGGGGCGTTCCTCTGATGTATAGAGGGGTGTATGACGGATGAAGATGTGCAATGACACGATCACTGTATTCAATCGGCGCCTGGATCCGGATACAGGATACGAGATATACACCCCGACAGTGATTCGCGGCGTATCGTGGTACAGCCACGTAGACTCCGCTGTTACAAGCGACGGCCTCAAGGCCGCGAACAAGATCACGATCCGCATTCCGGTTGATGCTGATTTCAGTGGCAAAAGCTATGTGAAACCGGTGGACTACACAGCCGGGGAGGGGGAATTCACCCTGCGGAACGGAGATTACATCATAAACGGTGAGGAGAGGCGACCTCTGAAACCGGCACAGGCGCGGGCAGAATATGGGGAGATCGCCACGATCCTCGGGGTAACGGACAACCGTAGGGCTCCGAGAGCGAAACACTGGAAGGTGGTGGGAGGATGACTCTCGAAACTAAGGTTGACGTTAATGTAGACGTTCATGATCTCCTGGCTCAGTTCGGACTCGAGGAGGGCGGCATAGTGCAGCAGGTCATTGATAAGTCAGTCATTGACTACTGCATGCCTTACGTCCCCCATGATACAGGAACGCTGGAAACAAGCCCCTATGCTGTTACAGTCATAGGATCCGGCGAGGTAGTATACCCCGGACCGTATGCACATTACATGTACTACGGCGAGGTATACGGCCCCAACATCCCTGTATTCATCGATGATTCGGGAGAGCCCGCTTATTTCTTCTCCCCTCCGGGAGAGAAAAAGCACCCTACGGGAAAGCAGCTCCAGTACAGCACAGACTACAACCCGCTTGCGGGTCCGTTCTGGCTTGAGAGGATGAAAGCCGATCACCTGCAGGACATCATTGAGGAGGCGAGAAAGAATGTCAGACGTTAACAATGTCGAACAGCTCCGGCTGTGGTTCCGGGAGTGCCCGGCCATATCGACTTCGAATTACTTCGGGGTGGATTATGTGTCAGAGAGCCCCACGGAATACGCGATCTACGCGGTTCCTTCGGCGCTTAAATACCATGAAAACATCCTCGGGGAGCGGGTGCCTGACGACATTCAGACGCAGAATTTTATCTTTGCTTCCAAAGAGCCCTACGGGCAGGACGCACAGCAGAATCTGCAGAACCTGAAATTCCATCAGGATGTGCTGGAGTGGATCCAGGCGCAGAACGCTGCGCAGAGTTTCCCTGTGTGGGATGAGGGCCGCATCCGGTCGATCGTCCCCACATTAACGGCCCACGTTTCCCAGGTGGGAAGCAATACGGCCAAATATCAGATTCAGTTGGCAATTCAGTATAAGAGTTTATAAGGAGATAGAGATATGGCTGGCGGAAAAATGGAACGCAAGTATCTTGCTCACTTCATTGATGCCTCTTTCGGCGGTGAGACACTCAATTATGTGCGTCTCGGCAAGGACCTGGAGGAGTACAACGAGGAGCTGAACCCCGATGTCGAGGTCCAGAAAAATATCCTCGGTGAGCAGAACATCATTCACAGCGGCTATGAAGTTCAGGGCGAGGTTGATCCCTTCTACGCATACGAAGGTGATCCGCTGTTCGAGAAGATCGCGCAGATCGCAAACGAGCGTGTTACCGGCGACGGCTGCCTGACAACCAAGGTTGACGTTCTGGTCGACGCAGAAGGTACAGTCAAGTGGGCATACAGGGAGGATGTATACCTCATTCCTTCCTCTGTCGGCGGTGATACATCCGGCGTGCAGATCCCCTTCACGACCTACAACGCGGGCAACAGGGTAGCAGGCACATTCAATATGAGCACCAAGACCTTCACACCTAGCAACGGCGGCTGAGGGACAGGCCACACCGGGTAATGTGACGAAAGCATGAGAGGCAGGGAAGAGCACCCTGCCTCTTTTTAAGGAGGCAAAACTATGGCGGAAATCACTGAAATCACCAAAACTAACAACCCTGTAGAGATCGTTATTGACGACGGCAGCGAGCGCGTCCCGATTAAGAACCATTTCGGGGACGAGATCGGCGTGTTCTACTTCCGGCCTACGGATATGGGCATTATCGACAGATACAATGAGATCGCTAAGAAGTTCAGCGAGATCACAGAGCCCCTTGAAAAGGCTGAAATCAGCCCGGAAGGGACTGTGGAAGATCTCAGCGACGAAGAATCCATCGCCGCCCTGAAAGAGGCTGAGAAGCGCTTGTGTGAGGCTGTGGACTATCTTTTCGATGGTAACATGTCGAAGGCATTCTTCGGACGCATGCACCCATTTTCCCCTGTTGGCGGCCGATTCTACTGTGAAAGCGCGATTGAACACGTAGGGCAGTTCATCTCCGCCCGATTCGATGCTGAGACAGAGAAGATCTCGAAGAGAGTCGAGAAGTACACCCGCGGCGTGAAACGGAGACCCCATAAATGATATGGGAGCTTCCTACAACATTGGAGGTGGGCGGGATCGAACGGAATATACGCACAGATTTTCGTGATATTCTGCGAATTTTGTGCGCGTTCGAGGATCCGGATCTCGAGGACAGGGAGAAAGTCCTGGTATGCCTGACGGTCCTGTATGAGGACATTGAAGAGATACCGTCGGAGCTGTATCAGGAAGCCATGGAGAAAGCGAAAGAATTTATAGATCACGGGGCATCTAAGACTAAGAAAGAGGGCGCCACCCGGACGATGGACTGGGAGCAGGACGCAGACCTCATATTCCCCGCGATCAATGCGGCCGCGGGTCGCGAGGTTCGGGAGATGGACTACCTTCACTGGTGGACATTTCTCGGCTTTTTTATGTCCATCGACCGTAAGAGCACCTATGCGACAGTGCTCTCCATACGAACAAAGAAAGCGAAAGGCAAGAAGCTGGAAAAGTGGGAGAGGGAGTTCTGGGCAAGCAACCAGGACATCTGCCGCATCCGGAAGAAGCTGTCACAGGAAGAGATAGCAGAGCGGGAGAGGCTCAACGCGCTGCTTAACGATTAACGATGCAACAGAGAGGGAGTGATTGATATGGCCGATAGAGCTGACGGATCCATAATCATTAATACCAAAATGGATAACAGCGGGTTCGGCAAGGGCTCCGCCGAAATGAAAAGCGCTATATCCTCACTCCAGCATCAGGTCGATGCACTCGGAAAGCGCATGGACAGCACCTTTGCACAGATGCAGCGCACCATGAGCAATTCTGCGAGGAGCGCGCAGCAGTACTCGAAAGCTGTCAGCAATGCCAGCAAGGCGTCCGGGAAGAACAAGCAGGCTGAATCGGTTGAGGAGCGTTTTGACCGCATCCGGAAATCCCTGGATGAGATCAATGAGGCGGCGGCAAAGGTCAAGGCAGGCGACCCGAAAGCACTCGACGAATACAACGCCAAAGTCCGACAGGCGAGGGAGGATATCGAATCCCTCACTCGCGAGATCACGCAGGCGGCGCAGACCCCTGTTAAGACTCAGGCCTTCAAAGAGCTTGAGGAAATGATCGAAAAAACAGACAACAAGCTCCAGGCGATGTATGACCGCCGGGAGAAGATGGAGCGTCATGGTCAGAAAAACAGCCGCGCCTACAACAACCTGAACAAGGACATTGAACAGGCGCAGGAAGAGCTCGAAGGTCTCAGAGATGAGCGTTACGACATGCTCAACGACAAGACTAACGACCCTGACATGTCTGCGTATATTGACCCTTCGCAGACGGAACAGTTCATCCAGTACGAAGATGCGCTGGCGGGTTTCCACAACGCTCTCACTGACATGAGAGATGAGCTGGCGGAGACCTTCGGCAAGACATATACGTTTGAGGTTGAGACGCAGCAGGCGCAGACGCAGGGCCCGGAAGTGGCGGATCCTGAATCCGTGGCAAGCACAGCGGTTGAGACTCAGATCTCTCAGCTGCAGACAGCACTCGACCAGATCAATTCAGCGGGTGACAAGGTTGTCAGCGGGGCGGCGCAGGCCGCAGCCCTTACCGGCGCAGAGTACAGATCTGCGCTGGATGGCGTTACCGAATCGCTCTCCATATTCGATGAGCAGTCGGATATGGTACAGGATCAGATCGCACAATGCAGAACGGCCCTCGAAGAGTTCGGAAACACAACCTTCAAGAATCAGAGCTTCGTTGACCTTGAGACAGAGGCGGAGCAGGTCGGAGCACGGCTGCAGGAGCTTGTAGCGCAGGAGCAGCAGATGGACGATGCGGGCCTGGGCAACACAGAGACCTATTCTTCCCTGGAAGAGCAGATCGCGCAGTGCACGGCCCGGCTGGTAGAGCTTGGAAATCAGATGTCCTCCATGAAAGCCGCGGGAACGGATATGTTCACCGGCTCGGAGACAGATGTGTTTCAGGGCTACACGCAGGCGCTGGACAACTTCGAAGGACGACTGCAGGGCATGCAGGGCGAGGTTGACGCCGCTGTTTCCCCTTCCGGGATGGCAGAGGCGCGATGGTCCCAGATGTCCACACTCTCGGGGATCCTCGAAAACGCGTTGTTTTCGGCGGCAAACGCAGCAACACGATTCGCCGCAAATGCGGGAATGGCTTTCCAGCATCCCGTGCAGGCGATCAACAGGCTGGGCGTGGCAGCCCTCCGGACCGCCGGGCATCTCGGTGCGATGGCAGGAAGCCACATTATCAACGGCCTTAAGGGTATAGCGAGAGCCGCGGGAGAGGCAGCAAAGAAATTCCTGGGATTCGGGAAGTCAGTGAAGGGATCCACCGGTGCGCTGCAGGGTGGCCTGTGGAACATCATCAAATACGGCATCGGTGTAAGGTCCGTATTCGCCCTGGTCAACCGTCTCAGGAATGCAATTAAAGAGGGCTTTACGAACCTCGCGCAGGTGAGCAGCCCGGTCAACAGTGCGATCAATTCCGTTATGGGCTCGCTAAGCCTGCTCAAAAACAGCCTGGCAACGGCATTCGCACCAATCTTTACTGCGATCGCTCCGGCGATCGTTTATCTCTGCAACCTGCTTGCGACAGCGATGTCTTACATCGCGCAGTTCATGAGCGCGATCACAGGCGGCAGAACATATATGAAAGCTACTAAGGGCGCGGAGAACTTCGCGAAAGGCGTAGGCAAGGCAGGCAGCGCAGCCGCGGGAGCGGCCAAAGAGGCCAGCAAGCAGCTTGCGTCCTTTGACAAGCTCGACATCCTCAAAGACGACTCCAGCGGCAGCGGTGGAGGCGGCGGAGGAGGCGGCGGCGGAGCCGCTGATATGGCGGGCATGTTTGAAGAAATGCCCATTGAATCCGCGATTTCTGACTTCATTAAACGGATCAAAGATGCTTTTGCCGCGGGCGAATATGAAGAAGTTGGCCGGATCATCGCGGAAGGCATCAACGGTGCCGTGGCAAAGATCCGTGACTTCATCAGCTGGGACAACGTGCACACCTTCTGGGAATACTGGATCGACGTTTTCTGCAGGATCGCTAACAGCCTTGTCAAGAACATCGACTGGTATCTGATCGGCGAGACGATCGCGGAAGGGTTCAATACACTCCTACACATTCTGGAACTGCTGCTGACGGGCATTGACTGGAAGCAGATAGGGCGTGCGATCGGAACCGGCCTGAACGGTATCGTGGATTATATCGACTGGGGACTTCTCGGTCGTGTGATCGCTGAGCGGTTCCAGGCGGCACTCGACGTTCTGTATGGAGCGGTTACAACGTTTAACTGGAAATCCCTGGGAAAAGGCATCGCGGACAGCATTAACAGTTTCGTTGGCGTTATTAACTGGGAGGAGGTCGGCCAGACCTTCTCATCGGGCGTCAGGGGGCTCCTGCAGGCGCTTACGGCAGCTATCAGTGGAGTTAACTGGTGGGACGTCGGAAAGGCCCTTGCAGACGCTCTGGGCGCGGTAGACTGGGGCGGCATCATCCATGATGTGTTCGCTGGTCTCGGTTCAATTACCGGAGGCCTTGCAGCCCTTCTCGGAGGATTCCTCTCAGAGGCCGTAGAAGGCGCGAAACAGTACTTTGAGGAAAAGATCGAGGAGTGCGGCGGAAACGTCGTAGCGGGCATCCTGAAAGGTATCTGGGACGCAATATTAGGTGTTGGCAAGTGGATTGCAGACAATGTTCTCAGCCCCTTCATTGAGGGCTTCAAGGACGCTTTCGGTATCCACAGTCCGGCGAAAGAGACGGAGCCGATAGGAGAGAACATCTTCGAAGGCATCCTCAAGGGGATCCTTAAAAATGTCGGCAGCATAGGCAAATGGATCAAGAACCACATAGGCAAGCCGCTTAAAGAGGGACTGTCCAAACTATTCAGCGGGGATCTCAAAGGATCCGACATTCTTGAGGTATCAGTGTCTCTTATCAAAAAGGGCTGGTCAACCCTCAAAGGATTTATTGGTACTGCAGTTTCGGTCTCCATCTCTCTTGTAAAGAAAGCGTGGACAACGATCGCCAAGTTCGTAGGGACGGCGGTATCGGTTTCTGTATCCCTTGTTAAGAAAGCATGGTCTACGATCGCCAAGTTCGTAGGAACCGCGGTATCTGTATCAGTCTCTCTGATCAAGAAAGCGTGGACAACGATCGCCAAGTTCGTAGGAACGGCGGTATCGGTTTCTGTATCCCTTGCGAAGAAGGCCTGGACAACAATTGCCAAGTTCGTAGGAACAGCAGTCTCGGTCTCCATCTCTCTTGTAAAGAAAGCGTGGACAACGATCGCCAAGTTCGTAGGAACAGCAGTTTCGGTCTCCATCTCTCTCGTAAAGAAAGCATGGAGCACCATTTCAGGCTTCGTAGGTACATCAGTCTCCGTCGGGATCTCCCTGTTCAAAAAGGCATGGGGCTCGATTTCAGGCTTTATCGGCACGGCAGTCTCCGTCGGGATCTCGCTGTTTAAGTCCGGCTGGTATTCAATTTCTAGCTTTATCGGCACAGCGGTCTCAGTCGGAATATCCCTGTTCAAGTCCGGCTGGTCCTCAATCGCCAGCTTCGTAGGTACATCAGTCTCCGTCGGGATCTCCCTGTTCAAGTCAGGGTGGAGATCTATCAAGTCCTTCTTCGGGCTGTCCGGAGGCGGTATCGTTGGAGCAAACGGCGGCGTTGAAATATTCTCCTCTGGTGGCGTGATCAGAAACGGCCGCCCTAGCTGGTGGGACAGTGTTCAGAAATACGCATCCGGAACAGCCAGAGCACATGGCACGGCATTCGTGGCAGGCGAGGCGGGGCCGGAGATCGTAGGACACGTTAACGGCAGAACTGAGGTCCTTAACAAATCTCAGATTGCGGCGACGATGCACGCAGCAGTTCTTTCGGCTATGTCAGAAGCGGCAAACGCCTTTGCAGCATTCCTTAATGCAAAGCTTGCCGAATGCGCGAATGGCATAATCTCAGCTGTTTACGCGGCGTCAGACATATCATTCCCGATCCCGGTCTCCATGAAGATTGAGGATCTTGACCTGGGAAGATATGCAGGCATGCTGAGTGGCCTAAGCGCAATGGGCGGCGTGAGCTACACGGCACCGGTGGTGAGCACGGGAACGATCATGCCGTACAGTGTGACGGTCTCGGACGTTTCCCTGGATAAGCTGGCCAATACGATTGAGGAGTCAAACGATGAACTCGGACAGAGTGTGGTAAGTGCCATCGGAAGCGCAGCGATCGCCATTATTACAGCGGTCCAGCAGGCCCAGGCACGCGGAGAGGCCGCAGATCTGACAGGCGTTACTCAGCGGACTATTGACGACATCAACCGGCGCACGCGCATGTACAGCGCGAGCCCCATCATATAAGGAGGGCGTATGCGGCCGATATTAATCATAGATAATCTGGACATAACAAATTATGTGTCAGAGCTCAAACCGGTCAAGAATGATCTCGACGCCGACGGCAGCGGCAGAGACATTCAGACCGGTACAATGTACCGGACCAAGATCACGGATAAAATGACATGGGAGGTAAGTCTGCTCAGGATCCCTGAGTCTGTGGCTACCTCCCTTTTTGGTAAGCTCAACAATACTTACTACAACGCAACGATCCTCGACCCCGGTACAAACACTCAGCAGACTAAGACGTTTTACACGTCCTCGGTTCCCTTCGGGGTTCAGAAATACATCAAATCAGACAATATCACCGTTTATGATGGTGTTTCTTTTTCAATGATCGAGAGGTAATCAGATGCAGGCGAGAAGTGCGGTATGGAAGCAGATTGCACGGAGCACATCGTTCAGGTGCGAATCCATAGCTGAAATAGATGGAGTTACATACGCTTCCATATCTGCGCCCGTCATTGAGCGGGGCCTGTTCCCTGAGTCTCTGTCTATCGGTAACTGCGTATCTTCCTCATTACAGCTCTCCATTCGGGGAGGTTCAGATATAGCACATGCGGCAAGCATCACGATCAAAAACAGAATAGTGGCCGAAAACGACAGCGCACAGTCCGAGTATCTACCTGCAGGAACGTTCTGGGTATCGCGCCGATCTTATGACGTAGTAAACAGACTTACGACCCTGACATGCTACGATGCGATGCTAAAGGCTAACGCGGCATACCCGGTAGGGGCCGCAGCAAACTGGCCTAAGTCGCAGCAGGCAGTCGTTACGGAGATAGCAGGGCTACTCGGTGTACAGGTTGACGCGCGAACGTCGATCAGTGCCAGCGCACCTGCGATCGCAAAGCCTGCGGGATATACGATCCGAGATGTCCTCGGTTTTATCGGCGTGGCCAACTGCGGAAACTGGATCATTACAAAGGACAACAAGCTGAGGCTCGTTCCAATTGCGAGTGCGCCGGCTGCAGCAGATCTTGCGGCTGATAATTACATCGACCTTTACGGTGTCGTAGGGCGGCTCACAACAGGACGCAGCCTGACTGTTTCGGGCGTGATCCTGACGAACGACCAGAACGAAGGAGAATCCTACACAGCCGGCAATGATAACGGCTATGTGCTTAACTGCGCAGCTCCTTTCGCTTCACAGGAGTTGTGCAACGCGATATTCGCCACCATCGGAGGACTGGTCTATCACCCTTACACCGCTAACAAAGGCGTATACGATCCCGCTGCAGAGCTTGGCGATCCGATAGTAAGACTCACCGACAGGAGTATTCCTGTGACTGATCCTGATGCACAGATCGATATTCTCAGCTACCTCTGCAGGGAAACAGCCACATACGGATTCGCATTCCGCGGGGATATATCCGCACCTACAAGCGCAGAGCTTGAAGATGAATATCCGTATTTGGGGTCCCGCGGACAGAAGGGTGAGGACGGCAGGTCCATAGTCGGGCAGCTGGTAACTTATGCACAGAGTGACAGCGCATCAGCGGATCCCGCTGATCTTACATGGAGCACCATCATCCCGCAGGTGGATCCCGGGGACTATCTGTGGACCAGGACCACTTTCTATTATTCTTCTGATCCTTACGAAGAGCACACTTACACGGTATCACTGCAGGGTTCAACCGGCGTCGGCATAGCGTCAGAGCGTGAGTATTACACAGTCACAGATTCTGATGCGGTCACCCCTGATGATCCGGAGACTGACCCGACGATTTGGACTGCCGATATACCGCCTTTACGCGATGCGGGGGAGTGTCTTTGGCGGTGCCATGAGACGACGTATACAGATAACAGCGTGGCCTATTCCACACCTGTTTGCATTACCGGAGACCCGGGAAGCCAGGGCGTCGGCATTGCATCGGAACGTGACTACTTCACAATTACCAATTCAGATTCTGAGGCGCCGGACGATCCCGAAACAGATCCTACGATCTGGACACCCGATACGCCGCCAACGCGTGGCGCCGGAGAGTTCCTGTGGCGATGCCACAAGACAACATACTCTGACGGCCGCGTGGTTTATGCTACACCCGTCTGCGTCACGGGTGACCAGGGCGTCGGCATAGCATCTGAGCGTGATTATTTCACAATCACGAATTCGGACGCTGAGCCCCCGGATGATCCGGATACTGACCCGACTATATGGACCCCGGACAGTCCGCCTCAGAGGGGGTACAAGGAATACATCTGGAGATGCCACGAAACGACGTATACGGACGGGAGCGTGGCGTATGCTACACCGGTTTGTATCACGGGCGATCCGGGAGATTCAAGCCTTACACTGATCATCTCCAGCGACAAGGGTAGCGCATATAATTACGACGCCTTTGCAGAACTCACCGGGGACATCTACGACGCCAATATGAACCTGGTCGATCCGGAAGGCGAGGAGTTCATAATCCGCTGGTGGATCACGCAGGACGGGCGGACAACGAGGTATCTGAACGGCGGCAAGTCTCTTGTAATAGCGGTCAATGATTCACTGTGCGAATACATGTCAGATATTTGGTTCGAGACGATTCCTATAGAAGAGAATGTGTTTCCTTTCCTCTTATGCAGGAGAGATGGGACGATACTCACAAGCAGGCGGGGATTCCCGCTGTCAGCTGTAGCAGCAGAGAGGTATGGATTATGAGATCACAGCCAATGACAATACTGAGGATCAATAAACTCGGTAAGCCCTATGTACAAAGTTCAGATCCGTCCAGAACGCGGGCAATGATTCAGAACGACTTATGGCTCAATCCTGATGCGGGAACGATGAAAATGTGGAATGGCACTGCCTGGGAAGAAATGCAGTTCGGTGGGTCCGCCATCATGGACGACTGCATCGCAAACAGGATGCTGGCGAATGATATATCGGCGTCTAAGATCACCGCCGGTGTGCTACAGTCACAGGACGGCAGTTTCTACCTCAATCTCGAAACCGGGGAAGCACAGCTTCTCCGCCTGATCATGGGTGGACAGGTTGAAGGTAACATTATAGCCACGTCTTCAAACGGCTTGACTAGGGTAAGGCTGAGAGGCCGTGAGGGCGAAAAAGACGTCACCGCTGGTCTTATCTATGAGGAACGCGAAACGACCGATACAGATAATTGGAACAACGCAGGGCAGATCTATTTTGCGTACACGAGCAGACAGACATATTCAGCCATCCAGAATTACCAAATAGGCAAGTATAACTCATCAAGACCTACACAGGGGTATAATGCCGGGTCGAATGACGGGCTTATGTGGCGATGCGTATCCACAGACTGGTTACGCGCGTCATATTTGACGTACCACGGACTTCGGCTCGCAAAAAAGAACAGCCTGAGTGAGAGATTTGAAAACGTGCCTGCTGTTATGACAGTCATAGGTAATTGCATATTAGGGGCAACTGTAGAAGGCTCTGGAACATTCACCTGTACATATCAGCTCAACGAAGTAATGCGCATTGATTTCAGTCTGCGGATCACAACAGCGGGAACTGGAACAGGCGAATGCGGAATCTCAGCAGCACTGCTGAGAAACCAAAGTACGGACATCCCAAATATCGCCCCCTTGAGTGGTGGAACGTATCAGCTCTTCGACTCAAACGGCAATCTTTTAGGTGCTTTCATCGGCGCCTCTTTTATAGCTAATGACGGAATATGGACTTTATCATATGTTGCATCTGAGAATCACACACCAATTGCGGAATCCGTACTGGCATCCGGTGTAACCATAGTCGGAACGTGTTATGGCAAATATACTTTTGGGGGGTGACTGATGACTATTGAACACAACGGACTTAAATATAAAACGACCTTAGAGTCAGTGCATTTCGACTTTTCCATAAAGGTCAACAGTCTTGAAGAAGCGTGTGCTATTGTCAACGACATGGCCAAAATGAACGCTTATAAATTCGGTGAAGTGGAATACACCGACATGGTGGTAACTAAGCGCACGATCATCGCTGACGAAAACGGTATCACTGTTAAAATCGTTCTTCGGGAGAAGACGGAAGCAGAAAAAGTCAGGGAAGAACTTGAGGCACTGAAAGCTGATATCAGTGCGCTCGTTAAGACATCATCCAAGAGTGACGCAGCCAAATTCACCGGCATTTTGGAGAAGGCCGGCATCAAAACGGAGGTGAAATAAATGGCAAGCACACCATCATATCTGCCAGTATATACCCTGTCTACAGAACTTGCCCCCACAGAGTCTGACTACCTGGTAATCCAGTCTGGGGCGGACAACGGTGACGTTAAACTGCTCGGGGTTGATACGTTCCTTGATACGTTCCTGCGCGAATTCATGGACGGCTCGGGCATTGACGCAGAAACAAAGGCTACCTACACGGCGATGGGCTGGGAAGACCCGAGTTAAAGGAGAAATAGCATGAACGTTTTATCAAGCATACTTAGCTTTATCGCAGAGAAGATCGGAAATGTTGCAATGGGAACAGAGGCCGAATCGCTGACCGGGGCGATCGCGGAACACCAAAGCACTATAGCAGACATGGATACTGATGTAACAGATCTCATGAACAGAATGGGCGGATCATATCTCCCGGAAGGCGCAAACATCGATAATTTGGCGAAAGAACACTCCGGAATGTGGGTGTATTCCCGTGCTGAAACTGATGGTACTTTTCCACTGGAGGATTCAGACGGAACTATAGTGCATATGCAGGGAACGTCGAGCGACTTTGCGACACAGATCTTGCGATCCAATTACCAGCCTAATTCCGACTCTGTTATGTATATGCGCTATAAAACAAACGGTGTATGGGGCGCGTGGCAGCGATACGTCAGTGCGAATACAACATATCTCACTATCACAAGAATCGATAACAGTTATTGTACTGCGCAGGACATTTCGTTTTTATTAGCATATAAAAAGGGTGGTTTTCTATCGCTTCTAGGCAATTTACACGTCTCCAACGCAACAACGTCCAATGTTTCAGAGACTAATATAGCTAGTATATCCGGGTGGAACGGTATACCCGCAACAATGACTTTGCCGGGCCAGTGGAGTCCAAGTGGCTCACGGCCGCTTTTTGTGTCTGTACGTGCAAACGGCCTGATTTCAATAGGTGCATATAGCGGTTTGCTTGTGGCAGACTGGTATAGATTTTTCCTGACAGTGCCGTGCTTTGATGGATACGAATAAACAGAAAGGTCAGGAGTTATAGCCAAGCTGCCTGTTGGCGTCAATGCCGATGGCATTGTCTATCTTCGGGCCAGAAACATTACAGTGGCGAGAGGCAACGTCACAGGCTCAAGGCTTGTTGCTGAATATGTCTAGGACAACAGAAAATAATATCTGCGCAGCAGATTAACGATAAATGCAACCAGTCAACAACGCATTAATAAGGAGATAAAAAAGTGAAAAACAATCCTACTGTTAAGCCCGGAATGTCTGATCAGACCGGAATGATTATAGCTGACAGACTTCAAAGCCTGACAGCGGCTCTGTGGGCAGAGGAACTGACAAGCCGTATTACGTCCCTTACGGACACAAAACTGGCAGCGGGCAACATCATAGAGGCTGTCGGAACGGCTGCCTACTACGAAGATGTGTCAGCATTTGAGGCGTATGGCATCACTGAGTCGGGCTGGTATGTTTTCGCCAGGATTAAGGCACCCAGTAAGACCAAGGTCACGGCTGAGACCACGGTAGAGGGAGCAGCCGGCTATATCGCCACTGTGGGCGAGGACCATATCGACGTAGCGGTCCGTTTCGAGGTTGCGGCCCTGTCTCAGCTTGTCGTAGTCAACTGGGGAGAGACGACCGAGTCGTTTGCGTTCAAGGATACCGATCTCGCGATCCGCAACCTGGATTATCGCGTCACATTTTATGTGTATGACGCGGATCCGTTCGTCACGTGGCACTATAAGAGATCTGCAGACCCTGTTTTCGTCGGAACAAAATATTACATTGAAGAAAACGGCGTGTATACGCAGGCGGCTGTCAAGGCTCACGAGCACGTGCCGGCTGATACATATTATACACACGCTTATGTTCTCGCGACAGACGAGGTATTCCAGGAGGGCAAGATCTATTACACCCTCGAGGCAGGCGTCTATACACCCGCGGAGGTTGTTCCCGGTGATCCTCTGGTACCGTCTGAGCCTGATCCTGAGGTCCCTGTCCAGACATATTATGTCGATGAGTACACGCTCACGACAGATTACCGTTTTGTGGGTACACGCTATTATGCCCAGCATGACGGCGCCTATGAGCAGATCGCGGTCAAGGCCGGAGAGCCCTGCGCTTACTATACCAAGGTGATCACCTACCCTCTGCCCGGAACGACCGCCTTTGTGGGCACTGAATACTGGGTACAGGATGAGAGCGAGCTGGGTTATGCCCGCGCGGCCGTTATGGCCGGTTTGGAGATCCCAGAGGGAGAGTATTACACCCATGCATATGTCCTGCTGACCGCCGCGGGAAAGTTCCAGGAGGGAGTCAGGTACTACAAGAAAGTCGGTACCGAGTATCAGCTCCAGACAGTAACAGTTGGTGGATCCTACTCCAAAAACGTGTATTACATCGATCAGTGGACGCCTGCAGAGGGCGAATTCATTGGAACCAAGTATTATCTGGAACAGAACGGAAATTATGCACAGGTTCCTGTATATGCGAGCGAGGCAATACCGGCGGCATATTACACCAAGGAGATCCATTACGCCATTACCGGCGACGAGGCGTTTGCGGTAGGTAAGACCTATTACACACTCGCAGATGGTGAGTATGTCGAGGCTGAGATCACAGTCGGCGGCGAAGTCACAGCGGACACCTATTACGAGCAGATTGTTGTTTATCGTAAGGAGACCGGGACATTTGTCGAGGGCGTGACCTATTACACGGCTCCCGCAGGAGTGTACACCGAGACGGAGGTCGTCCCCGGCGAGACCATCCCCGAGGCTGAGTATTGTGTCCAGCTGATCAGCTGGCCTCAGACGAACGATGAGAGAGTCATGTCCGGAGAGACATATTACACCTGCATCGGCGGCGTGTACGAGGAGGCTTATCTTGCTCCCGGCGCCAGGATTCCCGAGAATCTTGATCACGAGAAAGTTGTAGTCGAGGGCCTTGTGCGGAATGTCACATACAGGCTCGACGAGATCGTAGACTGCCCGATGGAGTTTATCCTGCCTGAAATCGAGGACGACACTCACGGAGCATGGTTCGAGATTCGCTGCAGACACGCGGGATCCTACAGTATAACGCTGTTACCGCCTGAGGGTGTCAAGATCGCCACGGAGCACACCCAGAAAGAAAAAGCCGGAGTCAACATGATCAACCTGCATTATACAGTCGTTGACGGCGTGAAGATCTGGCGCTTCATGAATACGTGCTCGACCATTCCGGCCTAAGGAGGTGTGAATAATGGCAGAACAGAAATGGGTATATGAAAAACTCGACGAAAACGGTCAGGTCAAAACGCTGCCCGCAAACGACAGCAAAGGAGAAATTACTGGGAAGTTTATTATTGGCCTTCCTGAGTATTTCGATGAGCATCCTGAGGAAAGGATCAGGCTCGGCTGGATCAAGCATATCAGGCATTATAGCAACGATGTCGAATATAACAAACAGACCCAGTATGTACGGAGAACAATCGTACAGATCGACGAGTATACAGTCGAGGATGTCTATGAGGTCTTTGATAAGACCGAGGAGATGCTACTCCTCGAGGAAATGCTTGAATCGATTGGAGGATTTATAGGAGATATAGGCGGCGGTACATTTGGCATAGTCGAGGGAATAGTATAAGGAGGATTCTGATGGAAAAGAGACTTGAAGAGATGTCTGCAATCATGGAAGAAAAGGGCAAGGAGATCAATGGCAAGGAGCTCCCCCCGCTGGATCCGGAAGGTAAGGAGGTAGCGAAGCACAAGCGAGAGACCTTCGACATCATCGACACTCCGGTTGACCCGCTGAGATAAGGAGGTGTTCATGTACTACGACATTACACCTATCACATCGGACAAGGCTACAGACTGTGGCGCGACCTGCCTCAAGATGCTGCTTGATTACTACGGGATCGACGTCCCGCTTGACCAGCTGATCAAGGAGTGCAACACTCGCCTGATAGGCTGCACAGCCGCGGACGTGCTCCGCGCCGGCCGTCTCCATGGCGTCGAAATGCACGCCTACAAGACAGACGTCGACGGTGTGCTCAATGTGGACCGCCCCTCTATCGTGTGGTGGAAAAAGACGCATTTCTGCGTGCTTTGTGGCGTGGACGACGCTGGTAACATCGTGATCTGTAACCCGGACCGCGGTCGCTACAGAATGAGTAAAAGCCTGTTTGAGGGCTGGTATTCGGGGGTCGCGCTGTTCATCGGTGAACCGGTAGACATCGACGGCGGTGAGATCATTGAGGTCTATACCAACATCACACGGCCGTAAAAACATTGCGCCGGCGCAAAAATTGAAACCGTGAAGGTTTGGAAGAGGCGGACATCTCATCTGATGCCGCCTCTGATTTTTGGATTATTAACTAAGGCGCCCAGCTGGGCGTCTTTTTTGTGAACCTATGGAGGACGTAAACATTGGGCCAGCACACTGTAGAGCTGATCGTAACCGTGGTTGTTACGATGATCGGGAGCAACGGGCTCTGGGCGTGGATCCAGAGCAGATCCACGCATAAATCGGCACTGGAAAAGATGATCCTCGGCCTTGGCCATGACGCAATCTTCCGGGTGGCAGACCATTATATTCGCAGGGGCGGAATCACTCTGGACGAATTGGAAGATCTGAACAAGTACCTGTATAAGCCATATAAGGAGATGGGCGGAAACGGCACAGCTGAAACAGCCATGGAAAAATGCAAAGAGCTGCCGATAATCACAACAGCCGAGGCTGAAAAGAGAGACAGAGAGATGTACAAGAAAGGAGAGCCGGAACAATGAGAGACATTATTCTTGAAGCACTGAAACTCACTATCATGATCGCGACAATGCTTATCACTCGCTACGCAATACCCTGGCTTAAGGCCAGAACGCAGAATGAGACTATGCAGATCCTGATTGACTGGGCTGCGCAGGCAGTTCTTGCTGCCGAGCAGACGCATCAGGCGGGATCCGGCGCGGAGCGCAAGGCGATCGTTACTAAATTTATCAGGCAGATCCTCGAACAGAAAAATATAGCGCTGTCCGATGAGGAGATCGACGTTATGATTGAAGCAGCCGTGAAGCAGATGAATGAAGCGAAAGCGGCTACACACTGATGCGGAGATTGGAGAGGCTCGAAAGGGCCTCTCTTTTTATATGGAGATAAATTATGTTTGAGGCATTTTTTCCAAAAATCACACTTCCTTCGGATGAGACCGATATCCGGAAAGGCGATGGCTTCGGGATGCGCTGCAAAGGCGAGATCATGACGGTTGATTTCTTTCAGGGAGACGAAGCGACGAAGGGCCTAATCGCCTGGCTTAAATCCATCGGTGCCGCACAGATCGACCTTGCCGTGGCGACCCACGCCCACGGCGATCATTTCGGTGGGTATTACACGGCTGTGGAGGCCGGTATCAAGATCAAGGAATTCAGATGTTATCACCCTGATTCGATCAGGGGCGGCAACGATGAGTCCCGGAAAGACTCCGATAATCTGCTTAAACTGATTCGCTGGCTGCAGGCCAGAGGGACACGCGTGCTTTTCGTTGATCACGGCGACGTTCTTAAATTCGGTGACATTTCCTGGCATATCTACCGCGATCAGCCCGCAGGCCCGGCGGCCAAAGACGACTCTAACGCATGGGAATACGTAAACAATGGATCGTTGGTCCTGTACAGCCCCGAGCTGCAGGGCATGCTCCCGGGAGACGGTCCCGACCAGCAGAAAGAGGCCATCGCGTATTTTCAGAAAAAATTTGGGAAAGTAAAGATCCTCACATGGACAGACATTACTCATCACGGAGGATCCTATACAGAGAGTAATGCAGCGGCAGCAAAGAACGCCGGCTGCGTGTTTGCATTCGAGTCATGTGTAGAGCGCGGCGGCCCCGGAAAGACAAAGTGGACTCAGTTCGGAGCCCACAGAATGATCGAGCAGCAGATCACCGTATGGATGCAGGATCAGGACATGCGTGTTCACGCGGCAGGCGGGAAGATCACATTCACGCAAGGTAGCAAATCCCTTACGTTCAATATTCCCTACCAGGGCGAGGCGCTGAAAGAAGGCTGGCTCAAAGGGAGCAAGGGCTGGTGGTACAGATACGCGAACGGCAGCTGGCCAACAGGATGGGCATACCTGCTCAAAAACGGAGCTGAACACTGGTTTCACTTTGATGGAGACGGATGGATGCAGACAGGATGGAAAGAACTTGAATGGAGCGGAAGCGAGAAGAAAGACAAGATGGAATGGTTCTATCTCAGCAAGGACGGCATCATGCTTACCGGGTTCCAGAAGCTTTCATGGAGCGGCGGCATTGATACGTTCTGTTTCAACGAGAGCGGCGCTATGCTTACCGGCTGGCAGTACCTTGTACGGGATGGAAAACCCGGCTGGTTCTACTTTGACAAAAGCGGAGCCATGCGGAAAGGCTGGGCATACCTCGAATACAACGGCGAGATGTACTGGTACTGCTTCCATGCAGAGACCGGCATCATGCTTACAGGATGGGTCGATTATAAGGGAGGCCGCTGCTACCTGGAGCCTAAGAGCGGGAGCAATCAGGGCCATGCCTACTGCAGCATGCGCGCGACGATCGGGGGCCGCACATATTCGTTTGATAAAAACGGGTACGCGACTGAGATCAGCGCCTCTGTATCAGACAGTTCTGATAAGGGGCTTAACGGCGTAGACGTGGCAAGTTATCAGAGCAGCCTCAACCCTGCAGGAATGACTACGACACATTTCGTGATCGTCAAATTCACGCAGGGCACGTGGTACGTCAATCCCTATGCAGATAAGCAGTACAGCACCGCAAAGGCCGCAGGAAAGCTTTTAGGGGCCTACCACTATGGAGAGGGCGGCGACGCCAAGAAAGAGGCTCAGTACTTCTTTAAGAAGCTTGGAACACGCATCGGAGAGTGCATCCCCGGCCTCGACTGGGAAGGCATGCAGAACCCTACATTCGGATCCGGCAAAGATGTTGAATGGTGCCTCACATTCTGTGATGAATTCTACAGGCTGTCAGGTGTTCGCCCGGTTGTCTACATGTCCAAATCCGTATGTTGGAAATATGACTGGTCGAAGGTCGCAGCAAAGTATCAGCTGTGGTGCGCGCAGTATGGATCCAACGCGGCGACAGACTACCGTAAGGATCCCTGGACAGATGGGAACGGCTGGGGAGCATGGGAGCATGATACGATCAGGCAGTATTCCAGCCATGGGTCGATCAAGGGCTATTCCGGATACATTGACATCAATCTTGCATACCTCAGCAAGATAGACTGGCAGGAACTCGCGAAGCCTGAGAAGGAAAAGACGGTCAAGGATGCCGTGAAGCCAATCACGACCAAGTGGGCCGCAGAGGTCGATCAGGTCACGAATCCTGTTAAGATTTCTAACAGCGGGAGCGACGAGAACGGGAACTACAGGGGCGGCAAGGCCGGCGATCAGACCGGGAAGGAGTGGATGATCCGCGACTGGTATAACTACCCCTGGAGCTGCGTTCTGCGTCACCCTAACGCGGAGGTCCGCAAATGCCTTGCTACACTCGCCGTGAAGGCAGCGAACAATGATAACATCGGCTATGACCAGGCACAGCGGGAAACCTACCGGAAAGCCCTGGAAAAGGCCGGATGGGATCCTGCCAAGATCGAGGAGGCCGTGGAGTCTGACTGCAGTGCGGGCGTGATCGCGAACATCATCGCGGCCGGGCATATCCTGGGCATCGCGGGACTGCAGAACTTCGGAGCCACGTATACAGGCAACATGAGGAAAGAGGCAGGAAACAGAGGATTCATGATCCTGACAGACAAGAAGTACCTCACATCCAGTGAATACCTCATGGCCGGAGACATTCCCCTTAATGACCAGCATCATGTCTGCACGGTCGTTACAAACGGCCCCAAGAGCGGAGCTGAGGCGCCGCTGACAAACAGGGCTGCATATGAGCTGATGCCTCTGATCAAGAAGGGCAGCAAAGGTAAAGCTGTTAAGATCCTGCAGGTCCTGCTCGGAGGACTCACCATCGACGGGGACTTTGGCCGGCTTACGCATAACAGCGTTTTGGCGTTCCAGAAGAAAAAAGGACTCCTGCAGGATGGTGAGGTGGGCCCCCTCACCTGGCACGCTCTGCTCGGTACTCTCCCTACCCTCAAGCAGGGAAGTAAGGGCAGCATGGTCAAGATCCTGCAGATCATGCTCGGAGGCCTCACGATCGACGGAGATTTCGGTCAGCTCACATTAACGGCACTCCTGGCATTCCAGAAGCGGCACGGGCTCAAGCAGTCCGGTGAGGTCTGCCCGCTTACCTGGGCGACCCTGATCGAGAGTGAACTGTAGAGAGAAGAACGTCAAGCCTAGGATACGTTTTTCACATATTAAAGCCCCGGGAGGAGAGATCCTTCCGGGGCTTATTTTATTGAGAATACGTGTTATAGCATCCTCCCAAGTCGCGCATCAATTATACCACGACAGGTGCGGAATGTCAGGTGTTTCTTCCTATATTAAGCGGGCTACACACCGATTCCGTCCTGTTTCGGTTAAATAAGTTGTCTTACAAATTTTCTTACAAACCGAGAAAAAGTGTAATTTTGTAAGATTTCGAAATTACGAAATTACACCGAAATTACATTTTCGTAATGCGAGTTTTGCCTATAGGTATCAACATAGTTAGAGTTTCTTACAATATTACACTTTTTCCTAATAGACCTTATAAATAGAGGAATTAGGGAGGTATATTCCCCTCTAAACGCTCAAATACGGGTATGTCATATACGCGCGCGTAATTTTGTAATGCTGTAATATTTGACCACTGCACTTGACCAGTCAATTTTAATTTGCTATGTTTTACTAAAACATAACTTAGTCAAAAGTTGGCAGAAGTTAGTCATAGGTTAATCGAGGAGGCAGGCTATGAGGATTGAGTTTGAAAGCGAGAGATCCACTAAAAACGCGGTGAAGTTTACGGAGGTCGTAATGGACGACCAGAGCGCGCCCAAGATTGGCACGCTGTATGTCAAGAAAGACACCCTGCGGGAATTGGGGTGGGAGAAGGGCAGCCGTCTGTCAGTTACCCTGGAAATTTCCAAATGACGCATAAGAGGATCCCGGCGGAAGTCACACCGTCGGGATCTTTTTTATGAGCAGAATTACATTGCCGCGCCAATGAAGGTTAGAAAAGTTCGAACCTTGATCGCTTAGCCCTGCTTCAACGATCACGTTCGAACCAAGAGACCTCGCTAATGACAGCGGGGTCTTTTTGGTTTCGTCGGAATAATTAAAAGCGACGATGTATCTGTCCTCGAAGAGATGCACGGAGTTGATGAATGTATCGACCAGCCGGCGCTGACAATCCCGGTCCTCGAAATTCAGGTCCCGGAACTGTTCCAGGAAGAACTCAATGTGATCCCTTGTCAGTTTGAATCCCTGTTCAAGTTCCCTCTCCCCGATTGCTTTTGTGAGGGCGGCCTTCTGTCCCTCCAGCTCGTTCATGCGGGCAACAACGGCATCACTAAAGAGACCTGCTTCTATCGACCGTACAAGGTTACTGATCGCCTTTTCGACGGCCTCCAGCCGGCGCTGCAGTGACTTGATCTCTTCCGCGCTTTCATCCTGCTTCTGGTAGTATTCCCACGTCCTGTCTATGATGTACTGCATGATCTCATCGTCCTGGATGATCCTGTGCGCCTCTGTGAGCACAAGTTCCTCGATCACATCCTGTCTGATCGCCTTCTTCGTACACCCGCTCTTATGCAGCTTTCCGGAACACGCATAATACATGTGCTTCTGTCCGGAATGGTTGTTCCCACTTTTTCCTACCATGGGGGATCCGCACAGCCCGCAGAACAGTTTGTCTGTGAGGATGTAGTCGGAATAGCTCCAGCTGTGGGACGGCATGCGCTTGTTCTTTCTCAGCATATCCTGTACCTGCCTGAATGTTTCCTGTTCAACAATGACCGGAATCGCGTTTTCGTCTCTGATCACATCCTTGTAGGCATAGACCCCAATGTATTTCTCATTCTTCAAAACTGTGACCAGGCTGCTCTTCGTAAAAGGCTTTCCCTGTCCGGTCCTGTATCCCTGCCCGTTGAGCCATCGGATGATGTCCGCCATTGATTCGCCCGCCGCATAGCGGGAAAAGATCGCTCTCACCACTGGGGCGGTCTCAGGATTGATCTCGTAGGTCTTGTCCGGTCCGATCCTGTATCCCAGCGGCACCCGGCCGCACACAACCTGGTGTTTCTTCGCGCTTTCGAGGAACCCGCGCCGCACATTCTGAGAGAGCTGCAGGGAGAAGTATTCCGCCATGCCCTCCAGGACGCTTTCGAGGATAACGCCCTCAGGTCCCTGTGAGATGTTTTCCGCGACATATTCCACCCGGACGCCGTGTTTCTTCGCCCTGAACTTGTTAAACGTGATTTCTTCACGGTTACGGCCGAACCGGTCCACTTTCCACACAATGATGACCGAGAATTTGTGCTTCGCACAGTCCGAGAGCATCTTCTGGAATGCTTCCCGATTGTCGTTCGTGCCCGTTTTAGCCCGATCACAGTATTCCTTGATGATCGTATATCCCTTACCCTCCGCGTACCTCTTCGCGGCGGCCAGCTGGCCCTCGATCGACTGTTCCTGCTGGTTGTGGGAAGAGTAGCGGGCGTATACAACGGCCATGTTCTCCGCCCTGTTCTCAGTTGTCGTTTTCTTTTTCGCCATCTATAACCTCCAGCGGGTCGAAGAGGATCGTGCAGCCTTTGTACAGGATCCCTGTCCCGTATCTTTCCCTGTAGCAGCCTATCGCCTCGATCAGAAAATCCTCCGGCACTTCTAAGAAGTCGGCCATCTCATAAATGCTCCGGCATCCGGCGGCGTCCGCGGCGAGGATCCCGTCGAGGCCCACCTGCACATCATGCGCCCAGATCCGCGCCCTGCGTTCCTGCTTGCGCGCGTCCGCACCTGACTGGTCCATGATGTCGCCGGCCGTTGTGAAGTAGTGGCCGAGTTCCTCAGCCAGGACACAGGCCTTGCGGCGCTGTGACGGTATTGTTCGGCGTATGGCTACACGGCGGCCCTTGATGCGTCCGTCGTAGGCCTGCAGATCTTTCTCTTTGGTGATGAGTCCGAGATCATCAGCGGTTTTAAGCAATTCTTCGTAGGTCATGTGATCACCTCCTTCCACAGGGTCATTCTAACCCGCGCGCCTGTACATCTGTCTGCACATCTCAGAAATCGTCGTCGTCCATGATGCTCTCATCGGCTGCTTCCATTTCCGGTGTGGCCTCGAGATCCGTTCTTGCGTGGGCGGCATTCAGCCCGTCTAAATACTTATCCTGCAGCAGCATCCCCTGGATCACGCCTTCGGCTTTCAGCCGGTCTGCCATGTCCAGCTGCGTGTAAAGGTGCACGATCTTTGATTTCCTGGTCTTGAGCGGCACAACCTTGCCGGAGCTCCGCTTTGCATAGTCAGTGGGATCATCTGTCCTGCCCAGGAGATAATCTGTGGAGACTCCGAGTGCATCAGCCATTTTCGCGACCATATCGCCCTTGGGTGTGGTCTGCTTATTCTTCCAGACGCTGATCGTAGCACGCGTAGTACCCATCATATCCGCGGCTGTCTGCGAGCCGGGATCCAGCCCTTTATCTTCCATCAGTCCGGCATATCTCTCGAAAAAACTCATGATAATCTCCTTTCAGTCAAAAAATATTTGCTGAAAAGTATTGACAGGTCAAATTTATTTGGCTATCATAGGCGTAAAGTTAAATAAAATTGACCACGGCAAAACCACAGCAAAGGGAAGGGGATGTGGCAGTCCCCTTCGGTTAATGGATTCGTAAAATTATTATACCCCGCCAGTCAAATTTATTCAACTGATATTAAGAAATTGTTAATAAAAACTTTGGAAAGGAGGCGGAGCATGAAGATCATGCCGAATGAAGATTGGACTGTCCATGTCGTAGGCATGCTGCATAAGTACCGGATCCGCACATCCGAGCTTGCAGAGAAGTGCCTCGACCCGAGGACAGGTAAGCCAATGTCTAAGAGCTATCTGTCAACCGTGCTGAATGGCAAGAAGCACTTCAGTTCGGAAGCGGCCGCGGCACAGACGCGTGACCGCATTCTGGTCGCCCTGGATCAGCTGATCGCAGAGCGGGAAATAGTGGAGGCAGTAGATCCCGATGAGCTTAACTACGCAGATCACTAAAACCGACGTAAGTAACCTGGCTCAGGCCATTGTTACTGCAGCGCAGAAATTCTACGAAGATCCTGAGAACGTCCGGAAATTCGAGGAATGGAAGCGGCAGAAACAGGCCTGCCAGTAAACGCAATAAGCATACAAAGGAGGCAATAAGTATGTTCGAGATCAAAGTAACGATCGAAGCTCCCGAACTTGCGGGAGCGATGATAAGACTCGCAGATGCGATCTCCGCTGCACCGGCGGCACCTTCACCCGTGACACCGGCAGCGCCCGAAAAGGCTGCAGCTCCGACCGAGAAGCCCGCACCTGCAAAGGCCGAGAAACCTGTAAAGGCCCCGGCACCCGCGAAGGAGGAAAAGCCTGCTCCGGCACCTGCTCCGGCACCTGCAGCAGCACCGGCACCTGCTCCAGCACCTGCTCCAGCACCTGCTCCGGCACAGGCTACGCAGCCGGAGAAAGAGGTTGACCTGGCCACGATCGCGAGAGCGGGAGCAGGTCTGGTAGATCAGGGCAAGATGCCCCAGATCATGGAACTGCTCAAGGGCTACAACGTGAGAGCGATCACAGAGCTCAAGCAGGAGCAGTACAAGGACTTTGCTAAGGACCTTAGGGCCCTCGGAGCTGACATCTGAGGGAGGTGATTGAGTGGCACAGCACGCATTTTTAAGTGCCTCATCGGCTCACAGATGGTCGATGTGCACAGCGGCCCCTCACTACGAGGCGCAGTTCCCGGACAAGGATCCGGGAGTGTATGCCAACGAGGGCACGCTGGCGCATAAGATCTGCGAGCTGACGGTCCAGTACAACGCAGGGCAGATCACCAAGCGCAAGTACAACTCTCAGCTCCGCAAATGTCAGAACGAGGAGCTCTACTCCGAAGAAATGCTCAGGACTGCAGAGTTCTACGCAGAGCATATCTGGCAGGCCTCGATGGCTTACAAGTCCAAGCCCTACATCGCAACAGAGGTCAGAGTGGATTTCTCCGAGATCGTTCCGGAAGGCTTCGGCACCTGCGACTGCTGCATGATCGGAGACAGCAGGCTTTCGATCTTCGACTACAAGCACGGAAAAGGGGTGCAGGTATCAGCGGAGAACAACCCGCAGATGCGGCTGTACGCACTGGGAGCACTCAGGCAGTACTCCATGTTCTATCAGATCGAGACGGTCAGCATGTCAATCATCCAGCCGCGGATCACGGAGGATGTGAGCTGCGAAGAGATCTCGGTAGAGGATCTCATCAAGTGGGGTGAGCAGTTAAAGCCCATCGCCCAGAAAGCCTATTCGGGAGAAGGCGCGGAATTCAGAGAGGGCCCCTGGTGCCGCTTCTGCAAAGGCAGAGCGGTATGCAGGGCGAGAGCGGACAACGCAACAGCCCTTGAGGATTTCATGAACATGCCCATCATCGGCAAGATGACGGACGAGGAGAAGATGCAGCGCACGTCTGCAGAGATCGCCGGATTCCCTGTATCCCATGTCCTGAGTGACAAAGAGGTTGGAGATCTTCTCGAGCGAGGCGCAAGGCTGGTCCAGTGGTACGACGACCTCAAGGCATACGCCCAGGAAGCAATCCTTGAAGGGAAGGACATCCCCGGATGGAAGGTCGTGGAGGGGCGGGCTACACGGCAATGGGACGACCCGGAAGCTGCCCTGGAGGAATTCAAGAAAGCTGGCTTTGATGAAGCGGTCTTGTTCGACCGGAAGGCTAAGAGTCTGTCAGAGCTTGAGAAGATGGTGGGTAAGAAAAAATTCGCGGAGATCGCCGGAGCGCATATCCTCAGGCCGCCAGGTAAGCCCACATTGGTTGTTGAGTCAGATAAACGGCAGCCGTACAGCGCGGCCGCCGCAGATTTTCAAAGTGTAAAGGAGTAAGCATCATGTATCAGAACATCCCTACGAAGGTATTAACAGGTGAAGTTCGCCTGTCCTATGCGCATCTTTCAGAGCCTTATGCAAATCCCAAGAATCCGGGTGCAGAGCCCAAGTATTCCGTTACAATGTTGATCCCCAAGACGGACACAGCGACTAAGGCAGACATCGATGCATCGATGAAAGCGGCCTATGAGGATGCGGTTACGAATGACTGGAAGGGCGCAAGGCCCCAGCTGCGCAACGCGCTGATCTACGACGGCGATGGAGTAAGGAACGACGGCACACCGTTCGGGCCCGAGTGCAAAGGACACTGGGTAATGACTGCGAACAGCAAGCGCAAGCCCCAGGTCGTGCACATCTCCAATCTTAAGGCGGAGCTGGCGCCCCAGGACATTTACAGCGGCATGTATGCCAGGGTAACAGTCAATTTCTTCGCGTTTTCCGTGAACGGCAACAGGGGCATCGGATGCGGTCTGGGCAACGTCCTTAAGATCCGCGACGGCGAGCCGCTCAGCGGCGGAGCCTCCGCAGCATCTGACTTTGAGGGCCTGGAACAGGCAGCCGCAGAGCCCATGATCAACCCGATCACCGGACTCCCCATGTAAGATAGCTTACTTGCCATCATATTTTCCCTCTAACTACGGCGGAACCGGAACCGCCTTACCAAATAACACACTGGGCATATAATTGGCGGCACCCGGAACAGCCTGAACCGCAAGGGGCATTAGAGGATAACACGTCTGCCCCGGACGACCCAGTTATCCTCATATATGGGGCGGTAGCTCAAACGGCAGAGCACAGATCTTGTTCATTTGTTTTCATGTGAAACTCCTTTTGTAATGTTGTGTTTGTGGCTAGTTGTTACCTGTAAGTGTGCACCGGATGCAGGTTCGAATCCTGCCCGCCCCACTGCCCGGCCAGGGTCTCATCCACCTCTGGATAAACCGTGCATAGCGGCGCACGTCGGAGGGTCGAACAGCCTCAGAGTGTCACCAATGGACCATGCTATATCGGTCCGGAGCTTAGCCTTGAGCTAAATCAAGGCAGTCCAATGCGGGGTAGAGCAGTGGAAGCTCACCAGCCTCATAAGCTGGAGGTCGCCGGTTCAAATCCGGTCCCCGTTATCGGGGCTGGATGATGCCCTCCTTTCGCTAAACGAGCGCGAACTGTTCACCCGTCGCTCATTAAACATAACGGGAGAACTGCAGGATCATAGTTCAAAAGGGAGAACGGCAGCAGGAGGAAAAAGGACCAATGTGCAATGCTGCAGGTGCGAGTTCAAATCTCGCTGATCCGCGCGGGGTAGAGAGCAAATTATCCGCTTACCCAGTGACGACCAAAGTTACAGGAATAAGGTTCGATGCGGTATGTACAGCCAAAACGAAATCCTCAGACGAGTAGGAGTCAGGCCAAAAAGGCGGGATGTGCGGTCGCGGAAACCTTAACCGCGCCATCGGAACGTAGCTCAACGGTAGAGCTGAGGCGGTAAACGACAAGGGGCTCGTCACCCACTTGTGATGCAGGTTCAATCCCTGCCGTTCCGATTCAGGGTTTTGCTGCGGTAGCAACCCTAACGCCTGGGTCAGCGCCTGGGGCGATGAACCGCAGCAGTGGCGCGGGATTTACCTGACGGAACCACCCGCGCAACTCATGGAAGTATAGCTCAGTTGGCAGAGCGCATGGCTGTTAACCATGTTGTCGGGGGTTCGATCCCCTCTGCTTCCTTTTCACACAACACACCAACTTCAAAAGGAGGCTGCTATGATTAACCACTTGAGTATCGATCTCGAGACTTTTTCTTGTATCTCAATTCGAGATTCGGGGGCCTACAGATACGTAGCAGATCCTTCTTTTGAGATCCTTCTTTTTGCATATTCGCTCAATGGTGAGCCCGTTGAGATCATCGATCTGGCCAGTGGGGAACATGTCCCAGACTGGCTGATCAGAGCCCTATACGATCACAACTACATAAAACACGCCTACAACGCACCGTTCGAGATCGCGTGCCTTTCTAAGTATTACGGCCCGATGGACCCTCACCAGTGGCGCTGCACAATGGTTCACGGCCTCTATGCGGGATACACTGCAGGACTTGACGCTACAGGCAAGGCCCTGGGACTTCCGGAAGATAAGCAGAAGCTCTCGACCGGTAAGGCACTGATCCGCTACTTCTGCACGCCCTGCAAGCCTACCAAGGCCAACGGAGGCAGGACCAGGAACTATCCCAGGCATGACCCGGAGAAGTGGGAGCTGTTCAAAGAGTACTGCATGCAGGACGTAGTAACCGAGATGGAGATCGATAGACGCCTTGCTACATGTCCCGTACCGGAATTTGTTCAGAAGCAGTGGGAGACAGACCTGCAGATCAACTCCCGGGGCGCGGCGGTGGATCTTCCCTTCGTGGAAGGTGCGCTGGACATCGCGGACCGCGTGAAAACGCAGCTGATGGATGAGGCATGCAGGATCTCAGGCCTTGAGAATCCTAACAGCGTTGCGCAGCTCATGGGCTGGATCAATGAGCGAACAGGGCGCGGGCTTACAGATCTGAGAAAGGATACTGTGGCGCGGATCCTGGATGACGGTGACGATCCGGTGGATCCCAAGACATACAGGATGCTGCAGATAAGGCAGGAACTGGGCAAGACGTCCACCAAGAAATACAACGCGATCGAGACCTGCGTCTGTCCGGATGGGAGAGTGCGGGGGCTGCTGCAGTTCTACGGGGCAAACAGGACCGGGAGATTTGCCGGGAGACTTATCCAGGTGCAGAACCTTCCCCGGACCTATACAGACCCCATTGAGCTTGCGCGTGAGCTCGTTACAGCCCATGACGCGGACGCCCTGCAGTGTGTGTACGGGTCGGTCAATGACACGCTCTCACAGCTCATTAGGACGGCTTTCGTGGCGTCTCCCGGAAACGTGCTGATCGACGCGGACTTCTCCGCGATCGAGGCGCGGGTGATCTCCTGGCTGGCCGGGGAGCGGTGGAGGCTGGATGTATTCCGGACTCACGGAAAGATCTATGAGGCGTCAGCTTCGCAGATGTTCGGTGTGCCAATCGAGCTGATCAAAAAAGGCAATCCAGAATATGCACTGAGAGCAAAAGGCAAGGTCGCAGAACTGGCCCTGGGTTATCAGGGCGGCCCCGGTGCGTTGATCGCGATGGGCGCCCTCGATATGGGGCTGTCAGAGGAAGAACTGCCTGAGATCGTGGCACGCTGGAGGGCCTCAAACGGGCGCATACAGAACCTTTGGTGGGCGATGGATGAAGCGGCCCGGACGGTTATTAAAGACGGCGGATCGGTCAACGTGCGCGGCCTGATAGTGGCCAGAGAGTATGACATGCAGCAGGGCGTGAGCCTTCTGACGATCACCCTCCCATCTAAGCGCAAGCTCTACTATGTCGACCCTCAGATCTGCACGAACAGGTTTGGAGGGGAGTCGATCAGCTACACGGGAATGGAGCAGACAAAGAAACAGTGGAGAACGATCGAGACCTATGGCGGGAAGCTCACCGAGAATGTGGTCCAGGCGATCGCCAGGGACTGCCTCTGCGAGGCCATAGAGCGGCTGAGCAGTTCCGGATACCCTATCGTGTTCCATGTTCACGATGAGGTAGTGATAGACATCAAACCATATGCGGACAGTGAAACAATGCTGCAGGACGTCTGCGATATCATGCGTAAGCCGCCGGCATGGGCCCCGGATCTTCCGCTCGACGCCGCCGGCTGGGTAGGCGATTTCTTTACCAAGGACTAAGGAGGACACCATGAGAAAGATGAAAAACAAGGTTCTGAAAGCACTTGCATACATCAATGGATTCGTCCTCATCTGCGCCATGTGCGGCGCTGACAGCGATAACATTTGCATCCCACTGACGCTGATTGCGGTCACAGGGACGTGGCTGATGCTCTTCGCATACGCGAATGGGTACCTCAGCATCAAATACAA
>JAEEGL014835101.1_pt1 | contig 59966 bp, 54 predicted proteins | sample 9134231 | NCBI WGS metagenome assembly JAEEGL01 (sample SAMN16246548, study PRJNA631951) | gut metagenome | biome: gut microbiome; feature: rumen; material: fiber-attached | host: Bos | place: Iran: Karaj | collected 2018-10
GAAATTTGCGCCGCTATGAAGGAAGCCAGCGAAGGCGAACTCAAAGGCATTTTAGGTTATACGGAAGATGCAGTAGTTTCTTCAGATTTCCTCGGCGATACACGCACATCAATCTTTGATGCAAAAGCCGGTATTGCTTTAACTGATACTTTCGTTAAAGTTGTTTCTTGGTACGATAACGAAATCGGTTATTCCAATAAAGTTCTTGATTTGATTGCCCATATGGCATCAGTCAACAAATAACTTTAATTATAAAAAAGGCGCTCACCACGGGCGCCTTTTTTTATAGGAGATTTTATGAACTTAAACGATATTGTTAAAATTCAAGATGTAGATTTAAAAGGTAAAACCGTTTTAATGAGGGTTGATTATAACGTCCCTTTAAAAGACGGTAAAGTAGATAATCCAAAACGTATTACCGCAACTGAAAAAACCGTTAAATATCTTTTAGGGCAAGGTTGCAAACTTGTTTTAATCGCACACCTTGGCCGCCCAAAAGGCAAAGTAGCACCAGAATTTTCTTTAGCACCCGTTGCACCGGAAGTCGAAAAAATTATGGGTACAAAAGTGCATTTCGGTAAAGACTGCATTGGCCCTGAAGCACAAGCGGCAGTTGCAGCCGCAAAACCGGGGGAAATTGTTTTACTTGAAAATTTACGCTTTCACCCCGAAGAAGAAAAAAACGACGAAAACTTTGCAAAAGAACTTGCAAAACTCGGTGATGTTTTTGTTCAAGAAGCATTCGGTACAGTTCACCGCGCACATGCTTCTACAAGTGCAATTACAAAATTTTTACCTGCTGCAGCAGGTTATTTAATTCAAAAGGAAGTTGAATTCTTAGGTGGTGCTATTGAAACACCTGCCCGCCCGTTTGCTGCAATTATCGGCGGTGCAAAAGTTTCCGATAAAATCATGGTCTTAAACAATTTGCTTGATAAAGTTAATGTCTTAATCGTAGGTGGCGGTATGGCATTTACTTTCAATAAAGCACTTGGCTATGAAGTTTCCAATTCCTTGCTTGAAGCTGATAAAATTGAAGAAGCCAAAAAAGTTATGGAAAAAGCAAAAGCAAAAGGCGTTAAACTTTTACTTCCTATTGATAATGTTTGCGCTCAAGAATTTAAAGACGGTATCCCAACAGTAACCACGGAAAACCCGAATATTCCTGCCGGTTATATGGGGCTTGATATAGGGCCGAAAACCATTAAATTATTTGAAGAAGAATTGCTTAAATGCAAAACAGTATTTTGGAATGGTCCTGTCGGTGTATTTGAAATGGAAAGTTACGCAAAAGGCAGCTTTGCCATAGCAGAAACTTTGGTTAAAATGACCGAAAACGGCGCCATTACCATTATCGGCGGCGGGGATAGTTTAAATGTCCTTAAAAAAGCTAAAATCTCAGCCAGCAAAGTTTCCCATGCTTCTACCGGTGGCGGTGCAAGTATGGAATTTGTTGAAGGTAAGGAATTACCCGGTTTAACCGCCTTACTCAAAAAATAAATTTTGAGTCTTTTAATCAAATATCCCCTGCTTTATAGCGGGGGGTATTTTTATTTCCAAAAGTCCAATATACTCTTTTGAAAATTTAGTATAATCTAAATATGAAAAATAATGCTTGGTTTTTTATTCCTTCCACATATTTTATGGAAGGCCTTCCTTATGGCGTTATAAATATATTATCTGCGATTATTTATACACGTTTAAACATCCCAAATGATGTTTTTATTTTTTGGACTTCTTGGTTATATTTACCTTGGGTTTTAAAAATGTTTTGGGCACCTTTAGTAGAAGGGAACAGCACAAAACGTCGTTGGGTAATAAGCATGCAGTTTGCTTTGGCTTTATGTTTTTTGTTTATATCTTTGACTTTACAGGTAAATCATTTTTTCATGGCCTCGGTTATCGGTTTTTTTGTCGGAGCATTTTTATCTGCGACGCATGATATTGCTTTGGACGGTTTTTATTTACTTGCTTTAACTGAAAAAGATCAAGCATATTTTGTCGGCTGGCGTACTGTTTTTTATAGGTTTTCTTTAATCTTTATCAGCGGACCTTTAGTAGTTATGGCAGGAAAATTAGAAAAACATTTTTCAAATATCCCACGTGCTTGGACTGTTGTTTTATTAGCGGTGGCAGTTTTCTCCGTAGTACTTGCGGTCTATCATAATTTTATTTTACCTAAGCCATTATCCGATGGCCCAAAACAACAAGAAAAAAATGGCTTTGCTTTTTACGGCGATATTTTTAAAAAATATTTTACTCAGAAACAAATTGTTTATATCTTGTTGTTTATCTTCTTATATCGCTTTGGTGATGCTTGCTTGGAAAAAGTTGTAGTTCCTTTTATGCTTAAGCCATTGGCTGAGGGGGGGCTAAATTTATCAACGGAAGCTTATGGTTGGATAAAGGGTACTTTAGGTTTAATTGCCATAATTTGCGGTAATATTTTTGGGGGATGGATACTTTCTAAATTCGGATTCAAAAAATGCCTTGTTGCATTTGCTTTATTTTTGGTTTTGCCAAACTTCTTCTATGCTTACATGGCTTATTTTCATCCCGAATTAAATACTATTACAGCTTTACTGGTATTGGAAAATTTCGGCAACGGGCTTGCTATGATGGCTTTTAGTGTATTTATCATGTATGTTTCAGATGGGGAATATAAAACCTCTTTTTATGCAATATCAACCGGCCTTATGGCACTTGGTATGATGGTTCCTAATATGCTCAGCGGTAAACTTCAAGTTATGCTTGGTTATGATAAGTTTTTCTTAATTGTCAGTATAATCAGTTTGGTTACTTTTGCGGTTATCCCGCTTGCCTATAAAATACAGAAATTATCAAAAGCTGATGATTTTATTAAAAAAACTAAAACTACAGAGTTGATGGATAATTAACTGTTATTTGATAAAAACGTCTAATTATGCTAAACTGTCTTAAGAGGTGCTTATGAATATATTAAATAAAAAAGTAGGTTATACTTTGATGGAAGTATTAATAGTTGTTGTTGTCATTGGTATTTTGGCAACAATGGGGATGCCATTTTATAGGAATCACTTAGAACGCCAAAGAGCGGCAATAGCTATAACAAATCTAAGGATGATTTCCGATTCAGTAGAACGTTATATGTCTTTACATGCGAATGTTGTGCCCACAAATTTCGCTTTACTTGATTTGGAGTTAGACCCTTCCCATATGACTCAGAACAACAATCAATGGATATATTCTGAAGGTTACTTTGATTACTATATAACAAATCGAAACGGCCGTGCAACAGTATCAGCGGAAAGAAGTAATTACGAACTAGATGGTAGCGGGGGGGAACTATGGTACATCTTAAGTATTGACCTAGATGATACTTCTAAAATAAGTTGTACTAGTGATCATGAACATCCTGATTACTGCGAAAATACTTTGCATATATGTAATGATTAAAACGGTTTACTATGGAATTGATTTCTAGTTATATTATAACTTTAATTTTGGTTATGGACCCTTTTGGTAATATACCGCTTTTTATTACCGCTTTAAAAAGAGTCCCAACTGAAAGACGCACAAAAGTTCTCCTTAGGGAACTTATGATTGCTTTGTTTATAATGATGGTTTTTTTATTTACCGGTGCAAAGCTTCTTTCTTGGCTTGGTATAGCAAAATATTCTTTAGGTGTTTCAGGCGGCATAGTTTTGTTTATAATGTCCATAAAACTTGTTTTTAATTCTTCTATGGAGGAGCAAGCCCAAATAAACCAAAAAGATGAAGAGCCTTTTTTAGTTCCTTTGGCAATTCCGCTTATTGCAGGGCCGGCAAGTTTGAGCATGCTTTTGATTTTATCTGCTGGTGCACCTTCCAAGATTTGGTATTTATTTGCAGCTGTTTTGATTGCATCTGTATTAAACGGCTTAGTTTTATTATTATCGTTCCCCATAAGTAATTTACTTGGCAAACGCGGTATAATTGCTCTAGAAAGATTAACCGGTTTGTTAATGGTCCTAATTTCCGTAAACATGATGATGGGCGGTATTTCCGAATTCGTGAAATCTCTGTCTTAAATCAGAGGTGTAAATGAAACGAATAGCAATTTTACAACGTAAGATAACCTTCTTAAATATTCTTAAGTGGTTTTTACTTTCACTTTTGATAGGTACAATAGTGGGTATCTGTAACGCAATGTTTTTAAAATTGCTTGAATTTTCTATAGGTTTCACAAATCAATTTGAGTATTACTTTTTAGTTCTTCCTTTTGCTTTGTATATCGTTAATAAACTTGCAAAAATATCACCGGAAGATAATGACTATTCGACAAATCAGGCTATTGCTTCAATAAATGAAAGAAAAAGCGTTTCTATAGTATCTTCAATAAAAGCTTTCTTCTTACCTATAATTACAATTGCTTGCGGCGGAAGTGCAGGTAAAGAATCCCCTTGCGCTGATGTCGGTGCAGGGGTTGCAAGTACTTGTGCAAAATTATTTTCTTTTAATAAACAAGAACGCCGTAAACTTATGATTTGCGGTGTAAGTGCCGGGTTTGCAGGGGTTTTCGGTGTGCCAATATCCGGGGCATTATTCGGGCTTGAAGTTTTAAGTGTCGGTACTGTTTTTTATGAAGTTATGTTCCCTGCTTTTATTGCAGGGATAACTTCCTTCCAGGTAACTCATGCACTTGGGGTTAATTATATTTATCATCCGCTTAATCTGCAGGCTATTTCTTTAGACGGTTCATTGTTTGTAGTTGTTCTTGCCGGCTTATTTTTTGGTGTTATTGCCCTTATTTTAATTGAGGTAATAAAATTAAGTAATATCATAATGAGATACGTAGGTTCAAAAACCAATATGTTTATTCGTTGCTTTGTTGCCTCAAGCGTAGTCATATTAATAGGGCTTTTAACTTCTCCGGATTATCTTGGGCTTACCATGAACAGAATAGATATTATTTTAAGCGGCGGCAAAGGGGCAAATTTAGGTTTTTTAATTAAAATCTTGGCAACGGCTTTCACTTTTGCCGGCGGTGGTGTCGGCGGTCTTGTAACACCTGTATTTTTTATAGGTGCTAATTCCGGTTACTTTTTCGCAAATTTAATTGGTTTAAATACCTCTACTTTTGCCGCACTTGGTCTTGTTAGCGTTTTGGCAGGGGCAGCAAATACCCCGCTTGCTGCAAGCATTATGGCAATAGAACTTTTCGGTGCTTCTATTGCACCCTATGCTGCGGTATCTTGCATAGTCAGTTTCTTGGTTACAGGAAGGCGTTCAATATACCCTAAACAAGAATTTACCTTTGATAAAAGTCTTGTTGAAGATGATACCAATGATCCGTTAGATTCTTATACACCTGAACAGCTTGAAAAAGCTTTAGTAAAGAAAAATTTTATTTTACAGTCTATCCGTCACCTAATTCCTAACAGTTTAAATAAAAAGGAAATAGATGAGATAGTCATAAAATCTAAACAAGACAAAAAAGATTTTAAAATTTTGAAACATTTATTCCCTGACTTTAAAGATAAAAAATAATTTTCAGTGTATTTTATGAAAAAATTATTTCTTGTTTATTTGTTTTGTCTGCTTGCACCCTTCGTTTTAGGTGAAGAGTTTTTTGTTTCTAAACCTAATGAGAAAGAAGGTAAATATTGCCAGGCTGTACAAGTAGCAAATACTTGGTTTTTGACTGCCGCACATTGTGTGGCAGATATTTGCAATGATGCCTGCGAAATTGAAATGAATATTCACAGTAATATTATAAAGACCTCTGAAAAAAATGTTTTTTGGCTTAATAGTAAGCGTATCGGAAATTCTTCCTATGATATTGCTTTAATAAATTTTGACAGTGCAAAAACATCCCCTGACTTTAAGGAACATCAAATTCTTATTGTAGATAATTCCATAAATATTTCCGAACCTAAGATCTTAAATAGGAGTTTAAATATTCCTTTTAACATTAGGGGAAATGTAGGGGAAATTTTATCTATAAATGATGTTTTTTACGGCCCTAAAAGCAGAATAATTTTTACCAAAGATTTAGGTATATTTCACGGTTTATCCGGGGCAGGAGTTTTTACAAACAAAGGGGAACTTATTGCCGTAACTTCCGCTGTTGCAGGAAGGGGGAGTGAAGCACGTTTTTCCGTATTTTCCGTATTTGATGAAAAGGTAAAAAGTTTTTTAAAACAAAGAATACCATCCCTTTATTTTAAACATTTAAGTTCTAAAGATTTTAAGGATGCAGATACTTCTGATAAAGAAATTTTAATTTCCTTGGATAATAACAAATGAGAATAAAGATATTACTATTTATTTTATTTATTTCACTGATTGCATTGGTGCAAGCAGAGGTAAGTTTTGTAAGTGTAAGTAATGAAAAGAGTTATGACTCAGTTAAAGATTTCACTAATACTTATGAAATAAATTTCAACAAACACGGTTCACAGGATGTAGTCAAATGTCAAGCTGTACGTCTTGCCAAAAATTGGTTTATAACAGCAGCCCATTGTGTAAAAGCCCCTTGCGAAGATGGGGCATGCAGTTTTCAAGCCAGGCTAATGGTCGGCCGTAATTATGAAGCTGATTTTACCACTACTCAAGGTAAAAAATTCAGCAAGAAAATATTTAATTTTTCTAAAACGAAATTAGAAGCTAAAGATATACTTTATGATATTGCATTAATTTATTTCGATCCTAAAGAAACAAAAACCGTTTTTAAAGATCCGGCGGGCCGACGTTACATAAATGAAGCCGAATTTTTACGTCGTATACCAAACAGATCTGTTTATTTACGCGCTATCAATGGAACTCATTTACCTACAATATTAGTCATGACCACCAAAAAACCTGTGGTATTAAAAAGAGATTTATCAATTGTTTCAATTTGGAGCGGTAAAAAAGAACTTTTAAAGAATTCTGATGCACCTGTGTTTTACTCTCCTAAACTTTCTAATATAATTACAAAGAATTTTGGTGTAATACAAGGTATTTCAGGATCCGGTGTAATGACAAATACCGGGGAACTTTTAGGTATAGTTTCAGCCAAAGCAGAGCTAAATTCTTCCCGCTTATCTTCACCTATACCTTTAGTTTATATCGCACCGTTTGATAAAGAAATTATGGACTTTATTTTACAACATATTCCCAGTGTTTCTTATATAGAAGCCGATAAAAAATTTTACCGTGCTCTAAATGAAAAAGAAGAAAAGGATCTCGGTATAATTGAAAAAGTCAAATTTAATTTACAATAAGTTTTACAAACTTACCTCAAAAAATAGTATAATAAATATTATTTAAAGGAGATTTTAAATGTATAATTTACTCTTAATTGCACAATGGATTTTATGTATCCTATTGATTTTATTAGTTTTAATGCAAAACGGTAAAGGTTCCAGTGCCGGTATCTTCGGTAATTCAAATAGTGACAGCGTATTTTCAAGCCCTACCGCAGCAACTTTTGTTACTAAATTAACAGCAATTATCGCAGTGCTTATTATGATCGTTTCTATTGCATTAACCGTTTTGGTTTCTAAACGTGGTATGGAAAGCGTTGTAGATTTACAAGTACCCGTTGCCACACAACCTGCAGATCAAACAAAATAATTCATAATTTTCTCTGCATATTAAGCCCTTCGCTTATTTGCGAAGGGCTTGACAATTTATATGTTTACTATTAAAATATTTTTATAGTATATTGGAAAGAATATATGAAAAAAACTATATTACTCTTATTTTTGAGTTCAGTACTTAGTTTGGGTGTTTATGCGCAATCACCTGCAAACGGTGATCTTATTTTAGATGCGAAAAATAAAATATATCGATATTACGGTAAAGAAAGTTTTGAAGAACCTGAGTGGATAAGAGTTAAAAATTTTTTAAATTGGCTGGATGAAAACGAAATTTCTCTGAATAAACGTTTTCGTGAAGCATACCCCGGCACCAATACCGAAAATTCGGAAAAGTTATTTTTTGCCTTTTTAGGGGCGAATTATGTGTCACAAAAACTTATAAATAAGAAGTTTGATTTACCAATCCAAATTTCAAGGGAAGGATGCTATGCCGATCAAGTGCATATCTGTATAGAACCGTATAACTATATGGAAGTCTTAAATGTGGCTATACATGAAGCTGCGCATATTTTGCCGGCCATTATCAACAAAGACATTCAGCCTTATGATATTTTATCTGAAGAAATAACCACCTTTGCTCAACTTAAATATGCCTTACCTTTAAAGTCAGGCAAAATTGTTCACGGTACAAAAGCATTTTTTATTTATTCAGATAAAGAAACCAATAGACTAAAAATAAACGATATAAAAGGGGAATATGCTGATATTGTATATTCCGCAGTTAATTATTCCGATTTTAATGAAAGTACGATTTTGAACAAGAAAATTCGTAAATCCCGTTCTGTGTATAAAATATTGCAAATAATTTTTAACGGTATAGATAATAATTATTTAGGCAAAAATTACATATTAAATGACGACGAAATTTACTATTTGCAAAACCCTGTTTTCCAAGACACAAAAAAAGACATGGAAAACAGTTTGTCCCCCAAGGTATTAGGATATAATTATTCAAAGGGATATTTACAAAAAATCTTTTTAGATAATGAAGAGGAAATATTATCTTCATTTGTAAAAAATTTAAGAAAACACGCTGATAAAAACATTCCTCCCGTTCCGAAAGGATATATTTAAGCCCACTTAATATTATTTTAAAAACCCTCTCTATAGATTCAGAGAGGGTTTTTGTTAAACATTAAATGTTTAACATATCCCGCGCATAATTTTATATTATATATATATGCACTATGCTTAAAAGGTTTTTAACTATTGTTTTGCTAGTGTCAATGTTTTTTAATGCCTCCGGCGCAGAAATTTTAGCCGCTGAGGTGGCATCTTTTAATTCCCAAAAATCAAATACTGATGAAACCCCAAAGAACTTGCTTGAAAGTTTCGGTCAAAAAGAACGTTTTAAACTTTTTGAGCCCGCCCGTTACGGCTTTTTAAGTGATGGAAATGCACAACAATTTTTACCTCAAACAGAAGAAGAGGGAGAAGAAGAATATTTTAATTACTCCCGTGCATATCTTGAAAATATCATTACCGAAACAGAAGGTGCCATAGAATTACGCGGCAGGACAACCGAATATATTGAAATTTTAAACCCTTCACTCTTACTTCCGATTTACGGAACTACAATTTCTATGACGGGCCGCAAAACTTTCGGTTTAAAATACAATGCAAAAAAATACAATATAAAATCTACCACGACTAATAAAGATGTCAGTGATATTTCCATTGATCAAGAGATGCAACTTAAAGTCCAAGGTAAAATAAGCAATAGAATTTTTGTTGATATCGACTATGATGACCAAAGATCGGATTCCCAAAATATCGCAATTTCATACAAAGGAAAGGAAGGGGAACTTGTACAAAGCGTGGATTTCGGTGATATAACATTATCCTTACCGGCAACCCAATTCTTGTCTTACTCAAAGCAAGTTTTCGGTGCTAAAATGCACCTTCAGCATAAAGATGCAAATCTGTATTTAATCGGCAGCCAAAGCAAAGGCGACAGTAAAACCAAACAATTTAAAGGCAACAGCGTTTTTGAGACGGTAAATATTAAAGATTTAAATTATATTCGCCGCACTTATTACAGTTTGGAATTGAAAAATTCCACAGCTATGCCATCTTGGGATTGGAATTCCGATATCGTTGCAGGTTCTGTAGAAGTATATTTAAATGACCATCAAAATACAGGTTATCAAGTAGCAATGCAGGCAGCAGATTATAAAAATTGTGAAAATTACCCAGGTACAGGTGGCAATGCACCGTTCCGCTTGCTTACTGAAGGTGTTGACTATACCGTAGATATAAGCAAAAAAATGTTAATCTTTAACAGGCAGCTGTCCAGTACTGATATTGTTGCTGCTAATTTTAAAAATACAGCAGGGCAACAAACTACTGATATTTGCGGTGGCTTGCCTATCTTACTTAAAACCCAGGATGACCGACCCTTGGCAAGTGCTACCGATGAAGGAAGTTATAACCTCGAAATCAAACGCTATTACAATATCGGTACTACGCAACTTTCACGTGATAACGGAACAGGTAATTTTATTTTAAAATTGCTTGAATCAGACGGTACTGAAGTTCAATTTTGTACAACTAATCCTAATCCTCCCCTATATTGTCCAACACCTTTACAGGTAGATTATGATAAAGGTACTTTTTACATAGAAACAGAATTCCCCGACGAGGGCTTATATAACACAACGCCTGTATCAGCAACAAACCGCTACTTTTTTGTGCAATTTAATTCCACCGTAAAAACTTATTTTTTGGAACCTGATATCGTTGTTCAATCGGAAAAGGTAAAAATAAACGGTGCAACGATGGCAAGGAATAAAGATTATTATATTGATTATTCTTCCGGTTATTTAACTTTTTATAATAGAGATTTAATCGGCGATAACAGCATAATAAATGTTGATTACGAAGTTTCAAATGAGGCTAAAGACAGTATGCTCCTCGGTGGACGTTTAAGTTATGACTTTACAAAAAATATCAGTATCGGTGCATCAATTTTACATGATTCAAATACTAAACCCAAAACAGTTCCGCAAATAGGTGATTTAAGTAATTCTCTTACCACGATGGAAGCCGATGCAAGAATCAAAGATTTACAAGTTACCGAAGGCCTTAAAATTACCGCCGGTGTTGAAGGTGCAAAAAGCAAGAAGGATAATAACTTATTTGGTTATGCCATGATTGAAAACATGCAACAAATCAAAGAAAGAATCAGTGCTTCAACGGTTTTCAGTGATTGGAAAATAGCATCTAACCCTACTGCGGAAAGTTCATATTTTAACAGTATAAAATGGGATTCACAAGAAATACCTGCTCTTGAAATTAACCCAAATGCCATTGCAAATTCTAACGAAAAACAAAATGTTCTTGTAATAAATTATGACTTTACAGGTTTACCGGCAACAAATGATGAAGTATCTTTGGTTTTCCCTATCAGTAATTACGGAGCAGATTTTACAAATAAAACCTTGATAGAACTTACTGCACTGGGTGAAACAAATGGGCCGGAATTAAATATCTCTTTTGGTACGATGGATGAAATGTCCGATAATTATACTGATTTGGCAGGCTTTACCAGGGAAGAAATGTTTCCTACTTGCAGTAAATATTATGACCCCTTGTACAATACAGTACCTAAGACGGAAGATATGCGTTGTACCGGCCAATTAACCGTTGGCGAAGATAAAGGTTGGATATTCGTTGACCCTGATAGTACACCACATTACTATAATCCTTTTGCTGATAACATCTATAATCCATTACCACAACCAAACGGTATAATTGATACGCAAGATTTAAACGGTAACGGTATTTTAGATACCTTTAGCCCCAGTTCAAAATCTATGGATCCAACTATCGGCGGTAACTTTGGTTTTGCAGGAACACCCTTTTTAGTTCCAAATGGTATGCCAGAAGAGAAATTAACAAATACAACTTGGCAAACATTTTCGCTTGAAGTAGAAGATTTTAACTCTAATCGTTGGTCATCCATACAACAAATGCGTGTAACTTTAAAAAGAGGGGGAAAAGATAAAGGTACAATTAAAATTGCTAATTTAACTGTGTCCGGTAGTTCTTGGCAACCTTTAGATACCGACGAAACCATTTTAACCACATACGGTATAAACAACGTTGATAATCCTGCTACTTACAAACCGATATTTAACGATCCCGGTGACGGGGGGATAACTTTCCGTACTTTGTATGGTTCTATCAACAATATTCGTGAGGAAAACTCAAACAATGTAATGGAACAATCTTTAGCAATTAAATATGATTTTACTTCTGCCAGCACAGATACCGTAAGTGTGCAAAAAAACTTTAACCCTATGGATTTTTCGACACATGAAGAATTTCATTTCTTGCTATACAACACAACTCCACAAGATAATATGAAATTCTATCTACGTATAGAAACTGATGATAGTAATTACAGTGAAATTGAAATTCCGCTTGACAGTGCATCTTTCCCGACAAATGAGTGGCGTTTATATAAATTAAAGCTTATTGACTTAAGCGGTGACCATGTACCGGATAGGTGGGAAAATATTTCCTCATACCCGGCTACTTCCAGCTATGCAGGAAATTTAAATTATAAGCGCGTAGGTATAATCAAAGCAGGTGTACGGCAAGACGGCGGAACCGGACAACAGGGCGAAGTTTGGCTTGATGATATATTCCTTGCAAAGGGCGTTATTTCCGAGGGTGAGGCTTATGAAGCGGATGCAACGATCAAGTATCAAGATTGGTTTGAAGCCGGCGGTAAAGTGCTTTATAAAGATGATTTATTCCAAACACCGATAACCGTTGCATCAAAACAAAAAAATAAAGAAGAAAATTACTTTTTGAAATTCAAAAAAATAAAACACTTACCGGTCGAAGCAAATTATTATCGCTCAAATACCGTAACACCTGATGTTTTAAACCACGATACAACAAACACAGTAAGTTTGCTCGATAAAGGTGAAGTCGACCGTAAACGCGGTGCGGTTACAGCGAGATACTTAAACCCTAAATTACCGCAAATAACCGTCGGTTACAACTTTAATTCAACTGATTATGATATGTTGCAAAGAAAAGATGATAGTGATAATTACACTGCCGCTTTAAATTACAATTCATCAAAGCAAGGTTTAATTAAAAATGTAAATGCAAATATAGGATTTACAAATAATAAAGTAAATTATAATGAAACACGTTTACAGGCACTAGGCCCAAGTACTTATAACACAGATGAAAAAGTTAAAAATTACTCGATAAAATTGAATTTAGTACCTTGGCAGGGTTCAAGTTTGGTGCCCAGTTATTCCCTAACGACTGCTGATGAAAGCCGTAAATATTACAGCACCGAAATCAATAATTTTGAAAGTAAAAAATATGCCAAATATGCTGTAGAAAATGTAGGAATCAGCACATCACTTCGCTTAACTTCTTGGCTTGTACCAACGGCAAGTTATAATGCTGTAATTAAAGAAAATAATAATTTATCTAAACTTACACTTTCCGGGGATTCTATTGATATAGGCCAAGTAAAAAGTATAAACCGAAGTTCTGAAGGTAACCTTTCTTTAACTTTAAGCGGGCGTGACATATTTAAAAACAATAAGCTTTTGTCAACTTTAAGTGTATCAAACAACTATAAATTACAAGACGGTGATGCTTGGGACTATGTTGATAATGATTTTAATTCCTTAGATAAAATTTGGTTAAGAAGTTCAATGGGTATAAATTCACCTTATGCCAAGCGTATGACGATGACACTTAGAAATACTTATACCAATTCACTGCGCTGGAACCCGTTTAAAGAATATGCCTTCGGCGGAAATTTGATGCCTTTAAATTCTGTATCAATAATTAACAACTTTTCTTACACTACGCAAGAAAATGAAAATTTGGGTTCTTATTATCAAACAAAGAATACTACTTTACCTGACATGGTTTTATTTATAGATAATTTAGAAAAGTTCTTTGACACTACCCCACGCTATATCTCCGGCACGAGTTTGAAAGTTAAATATTCCGATATTAAGAGCGAAACAATTAATACAAGTTTAAGTGATAATAAAACTTTCGGTGCTGATTTGAGATTCTTATTTATGAATACTTTTGACACAAATCTTTCTTATACTCAAAGCACGACAGATAAAGATGATCTAAGAAATGCATCACCGTTAAGTGCATATCTCAGGCGTGATTTTACTGCACAGACAGCCTTTACTTATAAAAAATTCCGCATAACACCAAAATTTACTTACATTTTGGATAGCAAAAAGGAATTAACGAATCAAACACTTGCACTTGTTACACAAGTTAAAGAAATTATACCTGCAATTACTTTTAAACTTGACTTTAATTTACCTAAAGGTTTTGCTTTACCGTTTACTTCAAAACAATATTTGACGACAAACCGCATTATTTGGACTACAAATTTAAGTTACTCACGCCGCCGTGCCTTCACCGTTGATGATAACCGCGATTTACTTGATATAAATACGAACTTAGATTATGAACTATCAAAGAATGTTCGTTTTACTTTAACTGCAGCTTTCCAAAAATTCAAACATCTTTATATTAAGGAAAATTCTTATACCGCATATAATATCGGCACTTTAATGACGATACAATTCTAACATGAAATACAAAGTAAAAATTATAATAGATAAAATAATAAATTTCTTTTTACCTCGCACCTGTTTTTGTTGCGGTGCTGATTTAAAAACTAAAAGTCTGTTATGCGAAGATTGCGTTAAAAAAGTGGAACCTGTTAAAGGTTTGATTTGCGAACGTTGCGGTGTTATGCTTAAATCAGGCGGTAAATACTGCCATAATTGCCGTGGAAGTAAAATCTCAAAATACAAATGTTCTTTCATACGTTCTGCTTTACAGTTTAATGAGCCTACGCGTGCCTTGATACATGCTTTTAAATACGAAAAGTATTTAAATATCGCACCTTATTTTGCAGAAGTTATGTACAGAACTTTCCGCAAATATCCGGAATATAGAGAAGCTACATTTTTAGTACCTGTACCTATATACAAAAGCCGTAAAAGAAAACGAGGTTTTAATCAGGCAGAAGTATTAGCAAACCATCTAGGAAAAATTTGCGGTACACCTGTTTTAAATGCTTTGGTGCGTATTAAAAACACGAAAAGTCAAACCAAATTAACACGTGATGAAAGAAAACAAAATATTTTAAATGCTTTTGCTTTGGCTAAAGGTATGGAATCTCAAATAAAAAAACAAGCCGTAATTTTAATTGATGATGTTTGTACTACATCTGCAACTTTAGAGGAATGTGCCCTGGTTTTAAAAAAAGCCGGTGCGCGGGAAGTGTTGGCACTTACGGCACTTAGGGAATAACAAAATTAATATTTAATATGCTACAATTTATTTTTGGAGGTAATAAATAATATGCAAGAAATATCAACATTTGCACCATCTAAAATAAATTTATTTTTGGACGTCTTATCAAAAAGGCCGGACGGCTACCATGAAATACAATCTTTAATGGCCAAAATTGCATTGGGGGATGATTTAAAAATTGCCGTTGAAGAAGCCCCTCAAATCAAAATAGAACTCAAAGTCCGCGGACCTTTTGCTAAAGGTTTGAAGGAAGATAAAACAAACCTTGTTTACAAGGCCGCTATGGCGTTTTTTGAATATTTTAATATTAAAGCACATTGCCAAATTAGGCTTGAAAAGAATATTCCGCTTGCCTCCGGTTTAGGGGGGGGATCCTCTGATGCGGCTGCTACTTTGCTTGCGCTTTGCGCACTTTTTGGTATTGAACTTAACTCTAAACGCAAAAAAGATTTAGTTAAACTCGCCGCTAAGCTCGGTGCTGATATTCCGTTTTTCTTAAGCGATGATACTTTTATGCTTGCCGAAGGTATCGGCGAAAAGCTAACACCGGTTAAAAATAATTTAAAAGATGATATTTATGTAGTTATCGCAAACCCGAATTTACCATCTCCGACAAAAGAAGCTTATAACGGCTTAAAATTGCCGAAGACAAAGAAAACTTTGACAAAGAACTCAAAAATTGCTAAACTAGTTAATGAGATCGAAAAGGGCGGCTCTCTAAAACAATTAAGCCCACTTATTTACAATAAGTTAGAGAGCAGCGTTTTTTTGTACTTAAAAGAAGTACAAGAGCTTAAAGAAAGGTTGCAAGATTCAGGGGTGGCCTTAATGTCCGGTTCGGGTGCAAGTGTTTTTGCACTAATGGATAATAAAGCCAAAGCTGAAAAGATTGAAGCAACATTAAAAGCCGAAGGTTATACGGTATTTGTAACCCGCTTTTGGAGGGCGAGTTTATGAAGATAACTGAAATTAGAATTCATTTGATGGGCGAAGAACGCCTTAAAGCATTTGCAAGCGTCACTTTTGATGATTCTTTCGTAGTAAGAAATATGAAAATCATTGAAGGCACAAAAGGCGTATTTTTAGGTATGCCTACAAGAAAGATGAGCGACGGTTCTTATAAAGATATGGTACACCCTATCAACCAAGAATTCCGCAAATATTTGGAAGACAATATTATCAAAGCTTATCAAGACGAACTTGCCAAAAACCCGCAAGGTGCAAGACCGGCTGCAGAAGCCGCACCTGCTACTGAACCTGCCCCGGCAGAAAGTGCAGAAGCACCTAAAGCAGAATAAATTTTTCCGAGTGGTGTAGCGGTAACACGTCTCCCTTTGGAGGAGGAATCCTAGGTTCGATCCCTAGCTCGGAAGCTTTAAAAACAAGACAAAACAAACGGCACTTAAAAAAGTGCCGTTTTTTAATTGAGTTATTTCCTTATACTCCCCGCCCCTTTGTTTACAAAGGTGGAGGGGCTGGGGGTGGGGTTGTTAAATAAAAGTATTTCCTTATTTTATAACCCCGCTTCCAACTTCCCCACCTTAGAAAGGGGGGAAGAGTTTAATGAAGAGTTTTAAAAAGCCCACAGTAAATGTGGGCTTTTTAGTCTATAAAAATAGGGTATATTACAAATCTAATATTGTTTTTTATCTATCTTATTTTCAAGGGGTATATGGTATAAATCAGCATAATATTTTGTACAATCCAATATCGTATCCAAATCAGATTCTATACAAACTTCTCTAGTTTTAGGTCTAAAAATATTTATACCAAACATGGCAGGAAGAAAGAAAATAAGACCAGACACCATACCGACTCTACCGCTTGGGTTATATGGAACTGTAAATGTCATGATCGTCAAAGATATAGCTATTATGATCAGTATTAATAAAATAATAACTTGTTGAATGTATTTTCTTTTATTAAGGCCGATTTGAATTAGAGTATAATTATGTTCTTTGTAGAAAGTAATATGCTTTATATCTGACCATAAAAATTTTACATTGTTTATAGTGATATGTGTAGGATAGATCCCAATAGATATCCTAGGAAAACATCTTGAAAAACAAAAGTACGTTAAGCAAGCTAAAACTAAAATTAAAGAAATACCAATTAAATATGTTTGTTTTGATATTGATGCTAATATTATTATAATTATTAACCCCAACATTAACAAACCCAAAGGGAAAAACATGCAACCTGATGAGGGGTATTTTTTCTCAAAAACTTTATTTTCAATTGTTTCCATAAAATTTTTTACCTAATTTATTTCGATTCCATTATTGGTATTTTATATAAATTAACTAAATACACTATTGTTTTTAAAGCATTTTCGTATTGTTCTTGATTTAAAAGAGGAATATTTATTTTTAAGATTTGATCTCTAATTTTAATTGTAATAATTCTATTTTTATTATTGTATAAAATTCTTTCTACATCACTCCATAAAAATTTCTTATTGTATATAATATATTTTTGGCAAACAACTAATAATACTCTTGAAAATGCGTGATAAAAGCAAAATACAGTTATTAAAATAAAAACTATGTAAACAATAATTAAGAGTATTAAATCGAAAAATGGGTGAGGAAAATCAGACACATTAAACTTGAATCCTAATAGACAACCTATAATAGGCAAAAGTGTTAAAGATAACATTATCAAACCTAATAAAAGAAACAAACAACCGCCTTTTCTTTTTTTGGTTTTAAAATAAATGCTACCGTTATAATCCATTTGATAAAGAATTATTTCCCTAATGTGAAATCTTTTTTGGCTTTAAGTTGACCGTCTTCAAAAACCCATTCTTCCTGAAGTTCACCGCTTGAAGAATATTTTTTTGTCGTTCCGTTTGCCTTCCCGTTTTGATAAGGGGAGACCATGGCAATAGTGCCGTTTGGATGGTAAGTAATCTTATCACCGACAATCATATTTTGTTTATACATACATTCGGTTTTAATATTACCCTCTTCGTCATAAGTTTTGCAAGTACCTTCCAAATAACCGTTTTTATATTCGGAAACTTCCATTATGCGTCCGCTTGGGTAATATTTAAGGCGGCGGCCGTCTTCAACATCGTTTATATAATAAAATTCTTCATACATACGACCTGTAGGGTAAAAAACGCAAGCAGGGCCGTCAAGCAAACCATCTTTATAAAACTTTTCAACATTTAATTTCCCGGATTCAAAAAATATTTTACTTTTACCGTGCCTTTTACCATCGCGAAATGGGCATTCAAAATAGGTTAACCCATTTGGGAAATATTCACGAACAAGCCCATCTGGCAAAGAACCTTTTGTTTCAACAATATCTAAATTTTCATTCAATTTTTCAGTATAAACTTCCTGTTCCTTAAAAAAGTAAGTCCTTAAAAATTTGGCCTTTTCATCACCTGAAATAGTGCTTGTTTTACGAATAATTAAATCTTGCATAAATTATCTCCTATATTTTTTGCCGCCAAAATTCCGGTTGCAAAAGCAAAATGTAAACTGTAACCGCCGCAAAAAGCATCTACATCCAAAAGTTCACCGACAATAAACAAATTTTCCGCACATTTTGAACGCAAAGTTTTTGCATCAACTTCATTTGTCAAAACACCGCCTGCAACGGAGTATGCTTCTTCAAATGGCCTTATGCCTGTAACGGTAAAAGGCCAAGCCTTAAGCGTTTCTTTTATTTTAGCAAAATTAGAGGGTGTTAAGTCAATTAATTTATTATTTTTGCGTAAATGTGCAAAATCAATTAACAAGTTTATAAGGCTGTCCGGTAAAATCCCGCTAAGCAAAGCCTTTGTTTTTAAATTGGGGAATTGTTTAGCACGTTGTGTTAAATATTTGTATAACTCCTCTTCGGTAAACTGGGGTAAAAAATCAATAAACAATTTACTGCCTGATTGCGCGTTACGGCTCAAAGTTAAAATATTATTACCGTTTACGCCACGCGTAGTAAAAGTTATTTCCTCTGTTTGTTTGTTTTTGGGGTAATTTTCAAACCAAACACGTGCTTGCATTTTGATTCCGGCTATACGTATTAAGGCCTTTTTTTCTTGCAAGTCAAAACCGAATAATGCAGGGGCAGGTGTTTTTATTTTATGCCCTGCCTGACGTGCAAGTGTATACCCCAAATCCGTTCCGCTTATTTGCGGATATGCCTTGGAACCGCAGGCAAGCACTAAAAATTTTGTTTGGTAAGTACTGTCTTGTGTTTTAACTTCCCACAAATTTTTGTTGTGTTTTATTTGTGTTGCGGTTTGATTTTCCAGAATTTGCACACCGTAATTTTCAAGCCAATTTAAAAAACACTCTTTAACAGCACTTGCCTTACCGGCTATAGGGAAATAGCGATCGTCTTCACAAATATATTTTAAACCGAGTTTATCAAAAAATTTAAGGCACTCCGTTGGGGGGAATTTTGTTAAAATTTCCGTTATAAAATTTTTATCTCCGTAATAAGTTTCGGGGCTTGCTTTAGAATTGGTAAAATTACAACGTCCGTTACCGCTTATTAAAATTTTGCGCGCACAAACTTTTTGTGCTTCAAGTAAAATTATTTTTTTATTTTGTTCTTTGGCTTTAGGGGCAAGTTCTGCAGCACAAGCAAGTGCGCTTGCACCGGCACCTATTATTAAAATATCTGTGGTTTCTTCCCTCATTTTGTGCCCGTTGAACCAAAACCGCCCGAACCGCGTTCGGTTTCGGTAATTTCGCCCTCAATGAATGTAGGATAAAGCGTAGGTAGAACTACAAGTTGGGCAACTTTTTGGCCTTCTTCAAAGGTAAAAGGCGTGTCATTTAAATTGTACATGCAAATTAAAACTTCACCGCGATAAGTGCAATCAATAAGCCCGGCCATAACTTTTATGCCTTTGCTTTCAACGGAACTTTTGCCCCAAACGCAACCGCTTGTGCCTTCCGGGAGTTCAACTGCGATACCTGTTTGCACTTTTGTTATTTGGTGTGGTGGCAAAACGGTTTTATGCAAAGCAAACATATCGGCGCCGGAATCTGTCGCATGTGCACGGACCGGCAGTTTTGCATTTTTATCAAGCCTTTTTACTTTAATTTGCATAATAACCTCTTAATATAAGATTTTGCTTGCGGAAAGTCCCACAAAGAAAGTTCACCGCATAAAATATTTTCTTTATTTACTACAGGCAAATTCGAAATTTTATTTTGCGTTAAAATTTGTTTTGCCTTTTTAAAACTTGTTTCAAGGTTCAAGGTAAGTGTAGGCTTTTCCATAACACTACCGCAAGAACTGTTGACGGGCAAAATTGCCAAAGCGGTTGTTTTTATTAAACCGCAAAGACGGCTTTGCTTGTCTAAAATATAAATATTTTGCGGTATTTTGTTTTTAGGTAAAGTTTTGATTTTTTGTAAAACTTCCTCAATTTTAGTATCTGTTTTAAAAGTCAGAACTGCCGGTTTGATTATGCTTGCGATACTTGATTTGGGGGCAAGTTTTGCCTCATTAAAAACTTTTAATTCTTCAGGGGAAAGTTCGCCTTCCAAACGTTTTTTATAGAAGGGGGGAACATATTTTAAAACTTCCCCTGCTTTTTGCGGGTTTAAACTTAAAAGCGTACGCGCACCTTGCTTTAAAGGCAAACGGCGTAAAATAACCGCCGCTTTTTTAACTTCCATAAAATTTAATGCTGAGGTTAAATCCGCCGAAGTTAAAGACGAGAGCCAAAAAACGGCCTCACTCAAAGACACACTTTGCAAAGCAAGCGCGGCTTTTTGCGGCGAATCTTTAATATAGGCAGCAAGTATTTGTGCACCTGATACTTTATGAAAATTATTGTCAAACATATACTTTATTATAGTAAATTATAAACAAACGCGCTATTACAAATAATCAGGCATTAAATTTAATGCCCAGGAAACTTCCTCCAAGACATTGCGTGCAAAATCTGCCAAGCCCGTTTGCAAAACAAGGGGGTAAACCTGTTTTTCAAGGCGAATATAATCTTCTATAATTTGCTTTTTTTGTGCCGCGATTTTAATTGTGCAACCACGCACTTTTGCAAGTTTAACACGCATTAAAAGCGGACTGATAAAATTAAGTTCCTTGTAAAACTCAGACGCAATCTTTAAGGTAGTGGCCGCTTCTTCGGTAAAACGTTTATAATCAAAAGTGCCACTTTGTTCTAAAGCAGATTTATACATAACAAGCCCATAAGAATTTATTTCCAAAGTGCTTTGTTTTGAAATTTGTAAAATTAGGCCGTCTTGCACGGTATTAAAAATTCCGTTTAGGCCGATTTTGCGTGCAATACCTGGTAAATCTTTATAATCTCTCAAAGGCTCTTGGGGATAAAGGGGGGTTAAAAGCAAAGTACAGACACCTCTAACATCAGCCGGATCTTTTGAAAGTGAACGTAAATAATTATCAAAATGTGCTTCGCCTTTATCTACTAAAATATGGCGCAAATTATTACTTTTACGGCGATTATCTAAAAGCCATGGTAAATTATTTGGGTGAACGATGGTTTCAGGTTTTGAGGCTTGTCCTGTTCTTACATAAGCCCTTTTTAAGTGCCCGACAAGATGCGGAGTCAAATTACTTTGCGGAATATTTATTACGACAAACATATTGCCGTTTTTGGGGTTCTTACAAGTTGCAATATCAACAAAAACGACAGGATCAATATAATTTTGAATAATGCTTTCAATTTGCCCGCGTATCTTTACATTGACAGGTACGCCGTTAAAAGGGGGTTTTGGTTTATCATGTTCGTCTTTTACACCTATTATAATTGTACCGCCCAAAGAATTGGCAAAAGCGGCAATGGTTTTAGCAAACTTTTCATTATTTTTCGGTAGTAGAAGTTTATAATCAAGCATAGTATTTTCCGGTACACCTTGCTTTAAAAAGTTGCGTACGTCATCAAAAGTTAATTGGTTTATGGGTTTTTGAAAGAACATTTTATGCTCCTATTTATATTTGTTTATAGAATAAATTTCTTCTAATTTTTTGCGTGTATGTGTTATTTGTTTGGGCATTTCTTTTGGGTAACCTAATGCAATGATTGTATGTATTTCCACACCTCTGGGTGTCTTTAAAAATTCTTGCGCTTTTTTACCACTGAACCATCCTACCCAGCAAGTACCGAGGCCAAGGTCAGTTGCTTTTAAAACGAAGTGTTCAACAGCAATTGCATGATCCGTTAAATAAAACGGGCGGCCAACAATTTTTTGCCCGGCTTTTAGTGTGAGATTTGCATTTTTCTTAACGCATACCGCAACTAAAACCGGTGCATTTTTAAAAAACCTGCAAGGCAAAAATCTTCCTACAAAAACTGCATTTGCAAAATCATTTTTAACTTTTTCATCATTTAAAATCACAAAATGGGTGGGTTGCCCGTTACAAGCACTTGGTGCAAGGCGTGCGGCTTCAAGGCATGCTAAAATATCTTCAATTTTAACTTCTTTATCTGCAAATTGCCTAACCGAATGACGTAATTTAATAACTTTATCAAATTCCATAAATTTCTCCTTTTTATAACCCTATTTAAATGCCTCTTTAAAAATTGTACAATATAAAAAACTAAAAATGGAGGTTTTTTTATTATGGCAGTATCTTATAAAGAACTTGGTTTTGTAAACACAAGGGAAATGTTTGCAAAAGCCATGAAAGAAGGTTATGCAGTTCCCGCTTATAACTTTAATAATATGGAACAATTACAAGCAATTATCACTGCTTGCACGGAAAGCCGCTCCCCGGTAATTTTACAGGTTTCCAAAGGCGCAAGAAAGTATGCAGATGCAACTTTGCTCCGCTACATGGGCCGCGGTGCTATTGAAATGATGAAAACTTTAGGTAACCCTGTTCCTGTTGCTTTGCACTTGGACCACGGTGATAGTTTTGAACTTTGCAAAGATTGCATTGATTCAGGTTTTTCATCTGTCATGATTGACGGTTCTGCTTTACCTTATGAAGAAAATGTTGCTTTAACTAAAAAAGTTGTTGACTATGCACACCAATTTGATGTTACAGTCGAAGGCGAACTTGGCGTACTTGCCGGTATTGAAGATGAAGTTTCCGCCGAACATCATACTTATACAGATCCTGCCATGGTTGAAGATTTTGTTAAAAGAACAGGTGTAGATTCTTTGGCAATTTCTATCGGTACAAGCCACGGTGCATACAAATTTAAAGTTAAACCCGGCGAAAGTGTTCCGCCACTTAGGTTTGATATTTTAGCGGAAGTTGAAAAACGTTTACCCGGTTTCCCAATCGTATTACACGGTGCTTCAAGCGTTGACCAAAACGCAGTTGCCACCATCAATAAATACGGCGGTAAACTTGAAAACGCAGTCGGTGTACCGGAAGAACAACTCCGCAAAGCCGCAAAAAGCGCAGTTTGCAAAATCAATGTTGACAGTGACGGCCGCTTAGTTATGACCGCTGCTATCAGAAAGGTCTTTGCAGAACATCCTGCTGAATTTGACCCGCGTAAATATTTAGGCCCTGCCCGTACGGACTTAATTGCCATGTATAAAGCCAAAAACGAAAATGTTTTAGGTTCCGCCGGCAGATATTAATATTTGCTTGTAAGTTTAAAAACCCCGCGTTTATTTTACCGACGCGGGGTTTTTTTGTTATCTCCGTTTGTTAAAGTGTATAATAGCACAACATCACAGAAACGAATATTAAAAGGAGGAAAAAAACTGTAACTATCACCTCTGTGCTACTATCGCGAAATTGTTTAACATACACTTTATTAACATCATTAGGATCTATATACACCTTTATATGTTTTCCTTCATCTTTCCATATAATGGATGGAATCCAATCTACCCAATTTTCATATGTTTTACCATTAAGTGAATAACGTACCTTCGCGTAAGTTTCGTAACTTCTATCACCTGAACCTAATGAAACAATTACTCCACTTGTTTTAATAAGTTTTTTAAAAAATTTATATTTTCTAAACAAAGGTAAAGGGCCAAAGAAAAAAAGTATTATACCCAAAACAAGATCTAAAAGCCATTCCATATTTGGAAAAGTGTGTGTAAACCATTCGGAAAATAAATGTCCCATAAAAACTCCATTAGAATATGTCTATATTTTACAAAATTTAAATAATATCTTACAAAAAAGAAACAGCTTTTATACTCATCCTCCATAATTGGTATAATATATTTATATGTAAAAAGGAGTGTTTATGGCTTTTTTAAATCTGATTTGGGCTAAAATTTTATGGCTTTTCAGTTGGCACACGTTGGTGTCAATTTTCGGCATAGTGTTTGCTTTGGGGCTTGTCGTCATCGTGCATGAATGGGGGCATTTTATCGCTTGCCGCTTGCTCGGTATTAGGGTGGAAGAATTTTCCATCGGTTTTGGTAAACTTTTAAAACAATGGAAGGGAAAAAAGGAAACAGTATTTTCACTCCGTGCAATTCCTTTGGGCGGATACGTTAAACCTGCCGGCGAGGCATATTTTAGGGAAGTTGAAATAAAATCAGATGACGAATTTGCCGCTAAACCTTGGTGGGCACGCTCAATTATGGTTTTTGCAGGTGCCGGAATGAACTATGTTCTTGCTTTGATAATTTTCTTCTTCATAATAATTTTTATGGGTATGCCGGTAACTAACCCGGCAAAAGTACCGTCAGTTTTAGGGGAAGTTAAAACCGGTTATCCGGCTGAAAAGGTCGGCTTGATGGCAGGGGATAAAATTACATTTATCAACGGTGCGGAAACAAATAATTGGAAAGATTTACTTTTAACTTTAGACAAAGCAAATAAAGAAAATTTACAAGAAGTTACCGTAACTTATGAAAGGGAAGGCGTTGAAACAACAGTCCCTATAACATTTGACGAAACAAGAAAGCTCGGCATTGTTGTAGAACCTACTTATGAAAAGGTTGGCTTCTTTAAAAGCATAGAAATGGCTGCATACCAATGTTATTATTGGACTAAACTTTCCCTCGTAACTATTGCTGAAAAGATTTACCACAAACAAGCACCTGAAATGGCTGGCCCGATAGGTATTTTTGAACTCGTAGGCAAAGGCGTGCATAACGGTGCGGAAGATTATTTCTTCTTAATTGCATTAATTTCAGTTGCTATAGGTATGTTTAATTTGTTCCCTATCCCAATATTAGACGGTGGGCATATTGTGTTTTTCATAATTGAGGGTATAACAGGTAAACGCCCGACTGAAAAGACCTTAAATAATGCCTGTGGCGTAGGTGCTTTTATTTTAATAGGGCTTGTTTTGTTTGCAACTTATCAGGATATCGGCCGCCTTAAAAAACACAGCACAAATAAAGCTGTTGCAGCAGAAACGCAAGTTCAAGAAAATACGCAAGAGGTACAAAATGACTAACTTTAAAAGAACACGCACCGTCAAAGTAGGCCCATACATTTTAGGCGGCAAAAACCCTGTACGTGTGCAGGCAATGTGCAATACCGATACACGCAATGTTGCAGCAACCGTCAAACAAATTATTATGCTTGAAAATGCAGGTTGCGAAATTAACCGCGTGGCTGTACCTGATATGGACGCGGCCTTGGCACTTGGTAAAATTGTCAAAAAAATACATACACCGCTTGTTGCGGATATTCATTTTGATTATAAACTTGCACTTGAGGCCATTAAACAAGGCGTCAGCAAAATACGTATAAACCCCGGAAATATCGGCGACGAAGAAAGAACAAAAGAAGTCGTAAAAGCCTGCAAAGATAAAGGGCTTGCAATAAGAATCGGCGTAAATGCAGGTTCACTAAAGGAACTTAAAAAATTCAGCGGTACACCGAATTGGAGCGATAAAAAATGGGCTCAAATCATGGTACGCGAAGCTTTAGAACACGTTAATATTTTGGAACGCTTAAATTTTAAAAACTTTTTGGTTTCTTTAAAATCAGACAATTTAAAACGCACTATTTTGGCTTGTGAGGAATTTGCCAAAGTTTGCGCCGCACCCCAGCATATCGGCTTAACAGAGGCCGGAACTTTTATGGCAGGTACCGTTAAAAGTGCAATTGCTTTGAGCCGTTTGCTCGGCGAAGGCATTGGCGCAACAATACGCGTATCTTTAACAGAAGACCCAAGAAAGCAAGTGCGTTGTGCATATGAAATTTTAAAAGCACTCGGTTTGCGTGAATTCGGCCCAAATATAATTTCTTGCCCGACATGCGGCCGCACACAAGTGGAACTTGCAAAAGAAGTTGCAAAACTTGAAGAGGCAATTTATTCCGACCCTGTTTTACTTAAAAAATCAACAGGCAAAAAAATTGCCGTTATGGGCTGCATTGTTAACGGCCCCGGTGAAGCACGCGATGCCGACTTTGGCATAGCAGGCGGCCGCGGCGAAGGGCTTTGGTTTGAAAAGGGCCAAATAATCGGCAAAATACCGCAAAATAAATGGCTCAAAAAATTTACAGATAAAATTATTAAAGGATAAATTATGAAACTTACAAATTATTATTTACCGACATTAAAAGAAGCACCGAAAGATGCAGATATTATTTCCGCAAAACTTATGATACGCGCAGGTTTAATCCGCAAAACAGCAAGCGGTATTTATGAGTGGTTGCCGCTTGGTATGAAGATTTTAAAGAAAATTGAAAATATTATCCGCGAAGAATTTAATAAAGCAGGATGCCTTGAAGTTTGGCTGCCTGTTATTCAGCCGGCTGATTTGTGGCAACAGAGCACGCGTTGGGATTATTACGGTAAAGAATTACTCCGCATTAAAGACCGCAAGGGCGCGGACTTTTGCATTGCCCCTACCGCTGAGGAAGTTATAACAGACCTTGTTAAAAAAGATGTTTCATCTTACAAACAATTACCTGTTTGTTTATACCAGTTCGGTACAAAATTCCGTGATGAAATCCGCCCGCGTTTCGGTGTAATGCGCGCACGTGAATTTTATATGGCAGATGCCTATTCCTTTTCCGCTACCGACGAAAGCGCAAATGAGTGGTACCAAAAAATGTATGAAGCATATATGAGAATTTTTAAACGCTGCGGTTTTGCCTTCCGCCCTGTTGAAGCGGACACGGGCGCAATTGGGGGGAATTTCTCCCATGAATTTATGGTGCTTGCCCAAGCCGGGGAAGACGAAATTGCAACCTGCGATTGCGGTTATACCTCTAACACCGAAAAAACCGAAATCAAAGCCCCTGATCAAGCCGTTTATACGGATGCAGATTTAAAACCCGTACAAGAAGTCAACACCCCCAATATGCACACGGTGGAAGATTTGGCAAAATTTTTAAAAGTACCTGCCGAAAAGTGCATTAAAATGATGGTTTATAAGGCTGATGAAAAGCCTGTAATCGTCTTAATGCGCGGTACTGATGAATTAAATGAAATCAAACTAAAAAAATATCTAAACGCTAATGTTTTGGAAAAGGCCACACCTGAATTTTATGAAGCCCAAACACAAAGCCCCGTAGGCTTTGCAGGGCCGGTTGGTTTTAAACAAAAATTTGCAAACACCAAACTGCTTGCCGATAATTATGTTAAAACAATTTTTAACGGCGTTTGCGGTGCATGCAAAGCGGATACACATTTAATTAATGTTACACCGGGGCGCGATTTTACACCTGATGCTTACGCTGATTTTAAACTTGCCGCCACAGGCGACCTTTGCCCCAAATGCGGTAAACCGTTTAATTTTATGCGCGGTATTGAAGTCGGGCATATTTTCAAACTCGGCACGAAATATTCCGCTTCAATGGGTGCAAACTTTTTAGACGAAAACCAAAAAACAAAACCTATCATTATGGGTTGTTACGGTATCGGCGTAAGCCGCGTACTTGCCGCCGCAATTGAGCAAAGCCATGATGATTTCGGTATTATTTGGCCAAGCCCGATTTCGCCTTTTGACCTTGAACTTATTGCCCTTGACAGTGAGGGGGAAGTAAAGCAAAAAGCCGACGAAATTTATGAACAATTAACCGCACGCGGGCTTGATATCTTGTATGATGACAGAGATGAACGCCCCGGCGTTAAATTTAAGGATGCCGACTTAATCGGCGTCCCTTACCGCGTTGTTATAGGACGCAAGTTGCTGCCGGAAGGTAAAGTGGAATTTAAGATTCGCGGCCAAAAAGATGCCCAAATTTTAACTTTCGCCGAACTTGACGCAAAACTTAAAGAGTTGTTTACAAAATAAAAAGTTACAGAAATTATTCCGTTTCTGCCCCACACTTTATTTTATAAGGTGTGGGGTAAATTTATAAAAATATTCACATAAGGCGAAATTTATAGCGTATATTTTTCCGTAGCAAAGCGGGGCGTAACTTGTTTTTTTTTTTTTTTCTACTATAATATACCTATAATTAAATAAAAAACGCTATAAAAACGAATATAGGAGAAATTATGAATAAACAAAAAACAAATTTCAAATCAGGTTTTACTTTGCTTGAACTTTTAGTTGTTGTGCTGATCATCGGTATACTTGCATCTATTGCTTTACCGCAATATCAAAAGGCGAAAATAAAAGCAGATTTTGCCGAAGTTTATATTAAGTTAAAAGCCGCCGCACAAATTGAAGAAATGTGTAGGTTACAAGGTGATGGAAGATATTGTTATGGCCGAAAAGATTCTTCATATTATGAACAACTTCATACTGAAATTAACGGTTGTAGTGGTATTAATCAGCAGAGTGGGTGCAATGATTTCGACTGGGATAATAAAAAGTTTTATATAACATTAGGTAGTGATGGTGCTCCTGATCCTGATAAAATTTTAGCAACTGCACAATATTTAAAAGAAAATGTTTGTATCTGCATCACAAAAGATTATAATTTTATTTTAACACAACACGAAGAAGTTGACTGTAATGCTAAAACAGGAGTTTCAAAAGATTATTCAAAAATTTTAGGAATACCTGATGTAACCGAGACTGGCGATGATCATGGTTGCTATTGTTGTTAATCAATAGAGAAAATTGTATGTATACATCTGGCAAGTATTTTTGAGGAAATTTTGATTTTTTCCGCGACGCCCAAGAGTTTAAAGCCATAGCGCGCGAGAATACTATCGCGCCGCGCAGCAAATTTAAGATGATTTTTAATTTTTATTCGACGACGAGTACCCAGAAGAACTTGGAGCGAAGCGACATATCGGTACTTTAGGAGAATAAAAATTAAAAAGCGCTTAAATATGCAAGTGCGTTTCGCACGTTTGTGAACGTAATGCGGATTGTTAACACGTAAAATTACTTCGCCTTTTCGTAAAGTTCTCTTGCTTGATAGGAACTGCGGACTAAAGGGCCTGCCATCACTCCCTTAAACCCAATACCCAAAGCATAAGCCTTCAAATCATCATAATAATCTTGCGTCGGGTAACTTTTAACCGGGTAATGGAGTTTAGAGGGGGCAAGATATTGCCCAAGTGTAAGCAAATCGCAATTTACTTTGCGTAAATCGCGTAAAACGGCTTTAATTTCTTCTTCCGTTTCGCCAAGGCCGAGCATTAAACCGCTCTTTGTTAAAATCTCAGGTGCAAATTCTTTAGATTTTTTTAATAATTCCAAAGAACGCTCATATTTTGCTACGGGCCTAACTTGATGATATAATGACGGTACAGTTTCCATATTATGCCCTAAAACGGAAATACCGCTCTTTAAAATTACGGGCAAATACTCAAATTTCCCACCTAAATCGGAAATTAATGCTTCAACTTTAATATTTGGATTTTGTTTAATAATTTCTTCGCAAACTTTGGCGATATGTTCCGCACCGCCGTCTTGCAAATCATCACGCGTGGGCATTGTTAAAACAAGGTATTTTAAATTTAAAACTTTGGCCAAATTTGCCGCCCTTTGCGGTTCGTCGGCTGCGGGGGGTAATGGGTTTTGGCAACCCTTTTCCACCGCACAAAAACGGCAAAAACGCGTGCAAATGCTGCCAAGTATCATAATAGTTGCCTCGCCTTGGCAAAAGCATTTACCGCGGTTTGGGCAACGCGCATTTTGGCAAACTGTAGGCATCAAATTACCGTCTAAAAATTTTTGTGTTTTTGCGGCAAGTTCAGTATGATAGGCGGCCTTACTTTTACCCACCATTTCTTTAAGCCAAACCGGAATTTCCAACATAAACTGCTCCTATAATAGTATAATTATAGTAAATGCGGAAGGCCTTTGCACTAACTTTTTTAATGTTATTTTCTTTTTGCGCTTTTGGCGCGGTTAAAAAAACGACCGCACCTGCAACACTTGACAGCGCAAAAGAACTTTATTTTGCTTCTAGGCCGGATGAGGCTTTAAACCAGTACATCGAAATTTCTAAAAGAGATAAAGACAAAACCGCATTTTTAAATGCTATTTTCATTGCGCTTGAACTTGCAAAACCGCGCCTTGCAGTTGATACATCAGCTGAGGCTATAAAATTATTTCCCACCGACACAACAGTACTTGAATTTGCCGCCCGTGCTTATTTGGCAAACGGTCATAATCTGCATGCGGAAAATTTATTTTCGCTCTTAAACAGCGCAGACCCTGCACAAGATAATTTTTACCATGTCGGTATGGCGCGCGCACAAATGGGCATGAAGGAATATAAACTCGCGGAAAAAAATTTACTCCAAGCTACAAAAGGTTCAAACGCGGTTTTAGCCAATTTCCTACTCGGTGAACTTTATTTTAAAGAAAAGAATTATTTCTTTGCAGTCAAACATTATAAACTTGCACTTAGTATGGACAGCCAGTTTTTGGAAGCACATAAAAAACTAGGTGATTCTTTAATGAATTTAAAGCAGTACAAAGAGGCATGGCAGAGTTATAAAAATGTACAGGCAGCAGATGCACAATACAAAGAAGTTACAAAAGCTTTAAAGGAATTAAGTGCTTTATACAAACCGCCGGTAAATATACTTGCCATACCGGAAACGACAAGAGATCATACCTATGTAAGAAAACCACAAAATTATACGGGCAAACCCTTCCCGGAAATCAGGGTCGGGCTTGGTGCAAAAATAAACGGTGCACCTAAAGGTGTGACCGAAATTAAATTTTCCACCTCCCATAAATTTAATGCCGTTTCCGGCGGTAAAACACTTATAAAAGACGGTGAGAATAAAATTTTCTGGACTGTTAAAGTTATAAAAGGCGTACCCTATTTAATTTCTCCAAAAGGTAAAAAAACTCCCTTTAAAAAATCTATAAAAATAACACAAGAATCGACGGAAGAAAATGCCAACACCATAATAGTAAAGAATATGCTTGTGGGGCATGGAACGACTTGGATTTCCCGTGAAGACAAAGAGTACCGCGGTGACATGGAATTCATTTATTCTCAAAAAGCAGGCGGTATTTATCTAGTAAACCATGTTAATATGGAAGAATATTTATACGGTGTCATAGCATCTGAAATGCCAAGTAAATTTCCTATTGAAGCACTTAAAGCACAGGCAGTTATCGCACGTACTTATGCAGAAAAATCAATGGGAAAACATAAGGCCTGGGGTTATGATGTTTGCGATACACAACATTGCCAAGTTTACGGCGGTGTAAAATCAGAAAGGGAACGAACTAATGCCGCTGCCGAATCGACACAGGGTTTAATTTTGGAATATAATAATAAACCGATTGAAGCAGTATTCTCTTCAAACTGTGGAGGGTTTACACAAAGTTCAAAAGAGGCCGGCTGGTTTGATACACCTTACCTAAAACCTGTTTCAGATTATATAAATTTGGAACCTGAAAATTTTGAACCTTATACTTTTTCTTTACTTTTACAATATCCGCAAGAAGCATATAGCAGATATTTCAATAATGTAAGCAAATCAAATTTCCGTTGGGTAAGATACGTGGAAGAACCTATCTTAAGGCAAGTGGTAGCACGCAAACAAGATATCGGCAAAATCAAAGAAATTATAATTCTTGGGCGTGGGCGCTCAGGTTATGTAAATAAAGTTAAAATTGTAGGCACACATGGAAATTTGATTTTGACAAAAGAAAACCAAATTAAAAAATACCTTGCACTTGGCTTACTTAGAAGCACTTATTTTACTATTGAACCCGTTCTGGAAAACGGAGTTACGAAAGCATTTATATTCTACGGTGGCGGTTGGGGGCACGGCGTAGGTCTTTGCCAAACCGGTGCCGGCGGCCGCGCAGAAAGCGGGCAAGGTTTTAAGGAAATACTCACCCATTACTATACTAATGTGAACATTAAAGACGTAAGAGACGAATAGTTCTATATCTCCTATAGGTCTTTTGGCTCATGTCCTACACAAAAAAAGTTTATATACTTTATGTAGGACGTGTAAAATAATGAAAAGATATATCATAAGTTTACTTTTTATTTTTAGTGTACAGCTTAGCCATGCTACACCTTTAGACTATGCTCATATATTAATTTATGACGACGTAGAAAAATATTTCCTTGATAAATTTGTTTCCGGGCAAGAAACAACTTATACAATTTGTATAGAAGAATACACTAACGGCAAACATCTTAAAGAAGAAACCGCAAAAGAAATATTCTTAGATTCCTTGGATAATTGGTTAAATACAACAAGATATTATATTTCCGAAGAAAACAGAGAAGAAGAATTTAAAGATATTTTGCAAATTCTAGACAACAAAAAAAATATAAAACAAGTTCCCTGTTCTTATTCAGATGATGGGGAAATTAGTTTAGATGCGGACTTAACCATAGTGTACAAATTAGATGCTTCTGAGTACTGCGGTGATGCTGTAGCTTGCTTTTTAGTCCTCCCAAGTGCACTTATTGTTTCAACTGTTAATAACACTAGCATTAAAAACTACAAAAAATATGTAACCCACGAAATCGGCCATGCTTTTGGTTTAGCGGACCAATATCCCGGTGCAATGTACGATGGAAGCTTTATATATAACTCCAAAGTCAAACGTCCTTCCGTAATGAATAATAACAAAAAAGTTACATGTGATGATGTTGACGGTTTTATCACAAGCGTAGACAGGACTTTAGGCAAAGAAAGGGAATTTTACAGCCTTTGCTCAGATGGCCTTTTTATAAAAAACGGCCAAGCAGTTATACCTGGAGTTGAAACTTATAATTTAGAAGAGAATTATGAACATTTTGATGCAGATATTGTAATTTCATATGATACCGAATTCAAAAATGCTTATATTCTAGATATGACTTTAAAAAATTTCATACTAAACGAAGAAGGACTTAACTTGATACAGGATATGGGTTTTGACGTAAATGATTTAAAAACATTAAGGCATTCTCAAGTAAAAATCCATGGGGTAGCATTTGAATTAATTACTGAAGAAGATAATATTTTATACATCAGAACACCTATCGGGCTTTGGACTTCTGTTTTATATGAAAAGAAAGGCTTTAAGTTGGAACCCAAACAAGTGATTACAAAAGAATATTTCAGCATGGAAGACGTGCCGATACTTACTTATTTAGACAGTAATTTCTCAACTTTCATTTTCGAGGAACTATCTATACCTTTAGTAAATTTTTTATCCGGCACAGGCGACGGAACCAAAGAGAAATTACGCAGAAAATCTTTATTTAAACTATTTAATTTTGAATCTAATACACAAAATGCAAAAATAGAAAAATATCTAAATTTATTATAAAGCTATTTGGCTTTTTATATTAGGCTTAAACTTCCTTTCCCAAACGCGCGCGAAAAAATGTAAAATGTATATATGTATAATATGCAAGATACTATCGCAGCTTTTGCTACCTCAAATATAGGGGGGGCAGTTGCTGTTTTGCGTATTAGCGGAAGCAAAACCTTACAAATTTTAACCGAATTAACCCATAAAAATAACTTTACACCGCGCCAAGCCACTTTAGTTACAGTTTACGACGGCAATGATATTTTAGACAAAGCCCTTGTAACAATTTTCAAAACCCCCAAAAGTTATACAGGGGAAGATCTGGCGGAAATATCACTTCACGCAGGCCCATATATTAAAAGCCGTATTTTAGAATTATGCCTAACTTCTGGCGCGCGTCTTGCAGGGCCGGGGGAATTTTCCCAAAGGGCATTTTTAAACGGTAAAATGGACCTTGTGGAAGCGCAAGGTGTGCTTGATATAATTTCCGCAAAAAACAAAGCGGCCCATAAAGCTGCGGTAAACAGTTTGGAAGGGCGCCTCTCTAATCGCTTTAAACAAATTAGGCAAAATTTAACCGATATTTTAGCGCAAGTCGAAGTCCGTATTGATGATACCGAAGGCGAAATGAAAGCTCTTCCACAAGAAGAAACAAAAAATGCCTTACTTAAAGTGGCAAAAGAAGCACAAAATTTAGCTGATACCTTTTCAAGCGGCCGCCTAGTTAAGGAAGGCATAAAAGTTGCACTTTGCGGCCTGACAAATGCCGGCAAAAGTAGTTTATTAAATAAAATGCTTGGGTATAACCGTGCCATCGTTTCAAATAAAGCTGGGACTACCAGGGATACCGTTGAGGCACCTCTTTCATTACTTGGTTTTGATTTGGTTTTGGTTGATACGGCAGGCATTCGCCAAACAACAAATGACGACATAGAAATAGAGGGTATAAATCGCTCCCGCCAGGCAATTGATCAAGCCGATATCACAATTTTTGTTCGCGATTTAACTTTGCAAGATAAAACCGAAGAAAACAAACTTTTTGACGAAGTAAAACAAAATGCTAAAAATTTAATAACCGTTTTTAATAAAGCAGATAAAACCGATTACCGTGTTAAAGACGGTATTATAATTTCCGCCAAAACGGGGGAAGGGTTAGATTTACTTGAAAAGGAAATCATAAAAACCTTAAACCTTGGCGATATAAGCGGGCAGGAAATTATTATAACTTCCGCCGCACATTATAAAACTCTTTTAGTGGCTGCTTTGGAACTTGAAAAGGCATCAGAAAAATTAGCGGACCTTGAACTTTGCGCCGAGCATTTAAGAACGGCTTTAAAGGAATTAAAAGAACTTATAGGTGAAGTAACAAGCGAAGATATTTTAGATACAATCTTCTCAAAATTTTGTGTAGGAAAATAAAATGTTTGACTTTGATAAAACTTTTGATGTAATCGTTATAGGTGGCGGCCACGCAGGGTGCGAGGCTGCATTAATATCCGCAAAACGCGGTGCCAAAACGCTTTTAATTACACAAAGTTTGGATACTATCGCGCAAATGTCATGCAACCCGTCTATCGGCGGTATTGCAAAAGGGCAAATCGTACGCGAAATTGATGCCTTAGGCGGTGCAATGGGTAAAATTACCGATATTGCCGCCGTACATTACCATATGCTCAACACAGGGAAGGGGGAGGCGGTATGGTCCCCGCGCGTTCAATGCGATAAAAAAATATATCAATTTGCCTATAAAAACTTTTTGGAAAAACAGGAAAATTTGCATATTTTGCAAGACGAAGCCACACAAATTTTAACCAAAAACGGTGCGGTGGATGCCGTAATAACTCTGCGGCAAACAAAATATAAAACAAAAGCGGTTGTTTTGTGTTCGGGTACTTTTTTAAAAGGCACGATACACGTCGGAAAACTTATGCTTGGCGGTGGCAGATATAATGATAATGCCGCCAATTTTTTAAGCAATTCTTTAAAAGACTTGGGGCTTAAAATCGGTCGCCTAAAAACAGGTACGCCAATGCGTATAAACGGCAAAACGGTAGATTTCTCAAAATTTACTCCTCAACCGTCCGATAACCCTTATACGCCTATGTCCGTTTTTAATCGCCCTGTTAAAAAAGATTTTTTGCAATGTTTTATAGGCCGCACCACAGATAAAACTGCCGAAGTTTTGGCAGAACATGCCAAGGAATCTGCTTTATATAGCGGTAATATCAATTCTATTGGGCCGCGCTATTGCCCGTCTATTGAAGATAAGGCTGTAAAATTCCCGCAAAACCGCCATCATCCCTTGTTTTTAGAACCTGAAGGATTACATACCGAGGAGTATTATATTCAAGGTTTTTCCACTTCAATGCCGGAATATGTGCAATATTTGCTTTTACGTTCCGTTGAAGGATTAGAAAACGCCCAAATAGTTCGTCCGGGGTACGCAGTAGAATATGATTATGTGGATCCCACTTGCCTTTACCCTAGTTTAGAAGTAAAAACTGTTTTAGGCTTATTTTTTGCCGGGCAAATAAACGGCACAACAGGTTATGAAGAAGCCGGCGGGCAAGGCCTTATTGCTGGTTTAAATGCAGCATTAAAAGTGCAAGGTATTGAACCTTTGATTTTAAGGCGTGATGAATCTTATATCGGGGTTCTGATTGATGATCTAGTAACAAAAGGCGTTAATGAGCCTTACAGGATGTTTACATCACGTGCAGAGTACCGTATAATGCTTAGAACAGATAATGCTGATCTCCGTTTAACCGACTATGCTTTTAAATACGGTTTACTACCAAAAGAATATGCTAAAAATTTTGAGGCTTATAAAGAGGCAGTAACTTTGCTTGAAACAGACGAAAATGCAAAAATTGATGAAGAATCTTTAGGCCCTTGGTCTTTAGCGGCAGCAAAAAACAGTGCCAAAATACAAAACAAATATAAAGGCTACTTAGAACGAAATATTAAAGAAGCAAAAGCCCTTGAAAATGCCGATAAAATTATTATTCCGGAAGGTTTTGATCCTTCCGCTGTAAAAGGTATTTTAATTGAAAGCAAACAAAAACTTGCAAAAATTAAACCTAAGACCTTAGGGCAAGCAAGCAGAATACCGGGGTTAACACCTTCGGATTTACAGTTAATTTTAATTCATATTGAGAAATTTAGGCGCGAACATGCTAAATAAAGATTTTATTTCAAAACTAGATTTAAATTTAAATGATTTGCAAATCAAAACTTTGCAAACCTACTCCGAACTCGTTTTGAATAAAAATAAAGAATTTAATTTAACCGCTGCAAAAACTTTACAAGAAATTTTTGACCGCCATATTTGCGATGGTTTACAGGCTGCCGCATTACTTAAACAAGAGGGCGTATGCACCAAAATAGGGGCAGATTTCGGTAGCGGGGCAGGCTTTATAGGCATAACTGTAGCTATAGCTTTGCCGGAAAATAAAATTTATTTAGTTGACAGTTTACAAAAGCGTACAAAATTTTTACAATGGATAGTATACAAGTTATGCCTAAAAAATGTTGAGGTCATAACTGTGAAAGTGGGGCAGGAACAATTTTCTAATAAATTTGATTTTATTTTGGAAAGGGCTATGGGGGAAATCGATGATATTTTACCCTTGTGCCTTGACAACCTAAATACCGGTGGTTTTTTGGGGGCAATGCTCAGTAAAAATACTCAAAGTAAAATTAAGCCGGAAAAAGAATGTTTTTATTCCTTGCCCGGAGATAAAGAAGTTTTAGGAAGGAAAATATCAATTTTTTATGGACATAGGTAAAAGATTATATTCCGTTGTGATATTGCTCGTAATTGCTATTTGTTTTGTAGCAGTACGTGAGAGTTTTAATTTACAAGAAGAAAATAAAGACACAACAATTTCAAATATTTTGAAAAAAGCCCGTGCACAAGCTTCTAATTTAGAAGTAACTGATGTATTGATGCCTTTGGAAGATGAATCACCGGATACTTCAAAATTTATTTTACCATCCACCAAAGGCGAACAAGAAACTATTCCCACTGCCAGAACTTTTATGAAGGAAGAATCTTTGCAAATTCCGCAAGCACCGAAAGGTTTTTTTGCAAAACTAACAAATAATTATGTCATTTTTAGGGAAAAATATGACGTAACGCAAGACCTTACCGATTTCATTGACAATATTCACGGTAATTTTGTTTTAGATATCATTCCGTTTTCTTTAAATTCGGACTTTAAGCGCTTATTTTTAATGTTATTTAGAACGAGACAAAATTTCAGCAAATACACTTTACGACCGGAATGGTCCCAAGCGGCAACAGATGTCAAATCCGGCTCAATTTATTTGATGGAAGGAAGTTCTTTTAAACCTGTTCTTGTACATGAACTTACCCATATATATTTTGATGGATTTTTCCAACCTGATGAACCTCCTCTTTGGTTAAGTGAGGGTTACGCCGTTTACAATCAAGTGAAAGTTCAAAGTGAGGAAGAAAACGGTTGGATACAAAAGAACATTATAACCTTAAGTGAAAGAAATTATATCAATTTCGAAGAATTTAACTCCGTAACAGATCTTACTTCTTATTCTCAGGAAGAAGTAGAACTTTGGTATACCCAAGCGTATAGTGTCGTCAAATATCTTATAGAAAAAGACAAAGATAATTTCTATCAACTATCCAAGAATTTAAAAGCAAATATGCCTATCGGTAAAGCTCTTTACAGGGCATACGGTATGCCTTTTAATACCCTAAAAGCTCTTGAATATGCCTGGCAGGCCCAAATACAGAAAGAAGTAAAAAGAGGGAATTACTATGGCTAATATTTGGCAACATATACCGATATTAGCCGAAGAAATCGCCACTTTGCTCTTACAAAATAAGGGTGGTCATTATTTAGATGGCACACTCGGCCTTGGCGGGCATACTAAATTATTTTTAACCCGCCTTGATAATAATGCAAAAATTTTAGGTTTAGATAAGGATAGTCAAGCGATAAAATTTGCTGAAGAAAAAGTAGCAGATTCTCGCCTTATTACAAGGCAGGCAAGTTATTTACAGGCACCTGAAATATTAAAAGAATTAAATTGGCCTTTACTTGACGGGGCTTTATTTGATTTGGGGTTAAGTTCATATCAATTAGATGATCCTTCACGCGGTTTTAGCTTTTTAAAATCAGGTCCGCTTGATATGCGGTTTGATAATACAAAAGGCTCCACGGCTGCAGACCTTTTAAACACTTTGCCCGCAGATAAACTTGAATATATATTTAAAACCTATGGTGAAGAACATCAATCAAAAAAGATTGCTTTAATAATTTGCCAAGCAAGAAGGGAAACCCCTTTGAAAACTACTACTGATCTCGCTAATTTAGTAGAAAAACATATTCCGCGTTTTGGTAAAACACACCCGGCAACGAGGATTTTTCAGGCTTTACGTATTGCCGTAAATGAAGAACTTCAAACAGTAGAAAAAGCACCCAAAATGCTTAAAGAAATTATTAAACCCGGCGGGCGTGCAGCATTTTTAACTTTCCATTCCCTAGAAGACAGAATAATCAAACAGGCATTTAAAGAAATGGAAAAATCAGGGGATTGGCGCCTTGTAAATAAAAAACTTATTATGCCCTCAGAAGAAGAAATTAAAAATAATTCCCGTTCAAGAAGTGCAGGCCTTCGGGTTATAGAGAGGGTATTATAATGAATATTAAAAAAGTGGTTGTTATAATACTTGCGACAGGGTTCTTTCTACTTTTAATTGCAATGGAGAGGGTCCAAAAAGAACGCACAGGCCATAAAGTCGGAGAGTTGCTAGAAGAAATTGCCTTTAAAGAAGCACGGAACCAATATCTTCGTTATGAAATTAAATTATATAAATCCCCGGCAAAAATTATGGAAGAAGCAAATAAAAAAGATTTAAAAGTAATTGCCCCGCAAAATGTGTATGCTTTGGAGTTAAAAAGTGAATACAGTAACCCGTCTTAAATTAATTGGGATTTTATGTTTTTTTATACCGATAGCGGTAGTGTTGCAACTTATCAATTTGCAAACTTTGCGCCACGAAGAATTTACTACACGTAGCCAAGAAAGGGTTTATAAAAAAACAAAAGAAAACGTTTTTAGAGGCCGTATCTTAGACAGAAACGGTAATATTCTTGCTGAATCTTTACGAAGTTATGCTATAGCAGTAACAAAAAATAATGTGAAAGATCAAACTCTAACCCTAAATATTTTGGCAAAAGTTTTACATGTAGATTTATCTTTTTTAAAAAAGCAATGGCGTGAGAAAAAGAACTTTTTTTATGTTAAAAAAGATGCAACGCCGATAGAATATGAAAAATTGCTTGCCGAGATACGCAGTAACAAATTAAGTGGTATAGAAATTGAACCCAGATATAGCCGCATTTACCCTTACGGAGTGGCACAGGATATTATCGGTTCTACAAATTCGGAAAATATAGGGTTTTCAGGAATTGAACTGATGTACAATGATATTTTGGCGGATAAAAAAGAAGGAAAACTTGTTAAAAAAGCAAGAGACGGCGGTATTATCTATGAAGCCGGACAGGAAGATGTAAATGAAGCGGCAGATGTATATTTAACTATTGATGCTTTAGGTCAATATTTTACCGAAGAAACTTTAAAATATTATGCCGAAAAATTTAAAGTAAAAAATGCTTTTGCCATAGTGCAGGATTCATATACCGGGGAGGTCTTGGCCGCAGCATCTTACCCATACCGCGACGGAAGGAGTTTACCTTTTCAATTTACTTATGAGCCGGGATCTACCTTTAAAACCATTGCTGTTGCTGCCGCACTTGATACTAATACAATAAAGCCAAATGATACTTTTTCAATGGAAAACAACAAATTTAACGTAAGCGGTATAATTATTAAGGACCATCAAGATAAACCGTCTTTAAATGTGACGGAAATTTTGGAAGTTTCTTCAAATATAGGTGCTGCAAAAATTGCCTTACAGGTAGGAGCAAAAAATCTATATACTTATTTCAAAAAATTCGGTTTTGGTGTAAAAAGTAATGTAAACTTTTTAAGTGAATCACCCGGTATTTTACGCGATCATCCCACTTGGAAACCGATTGATACAGCAAAAGCTGGGTACGGATATACGGTTTCTGCTTCCGGCATACAAATTGTAAGTGCATATTCGGCAATAGCAAATGGGGGGGCTTTAATGCAAGCCCACTTAATTAGTAAAATAAAGTATCCGAGCGGTAAAGAAGATGTTTTGGCAACACCTATGCGTATAAGGCAAGTTTTAAAACCTGATACCATAAAAAATCTCAAAAAGATGTTAATAAGTGTTGTGGAAAACGGAACTGCCAAATCAGCAAAAATGCCTGCTTATAAAGTTGCCGGCAAGACAGGTACTACCGAAAAACTTATGGCAAGCGGTAAATACGAAAAACGCGCACATATTGCCTCTTTTTGCGGTTTTGTTCCGGCTGGTAAACCGCGTTTGACAATTTTAGTAGTTTTAGACGAACCTGAAAAATCACTTTTCGGTTCAATGTCGGCAAAAATATTTTCGGAAATTGCCGCAAAGTTTTTAACTTTATATCCAGAGGTAAATGAAGAGTCTTATGCAATTAAAAATTAGTTATCAAACATTAGCGAAAATTACAAACGGTATTTTGTGTCAAGCAAATTTAAAAGATATATTAAAAAGCATATCTTACGATACAAGAACCTTACAAAAGGGGCAAGCATATATTGCCTTAAAGGGGGCCAAATTTGACGGTCATACTTTTATAAAACAGGCTTTGGAGGCCGGTGCGAATTTTGTTATTTTGGAAAGGAAGGAAGCCCCCAAATATAATGAAATTTTAAAAAATATTCCATTTTTAACAGTAGAAAATACTTTACTTGCTTTACAAGAAATTGCTAAATTCCATCGTCTAAGCAAAGATATAAAAATTGCGGCAATTACCGGTTCTAACGGAAAAAGTACCACAAAACAAATGCTTAGTGCTTTACTTAGAAAATTCGGTAAAACTTGCTCTACCGAAGGCAATTTTAATAATCAGGTAGGCGTACCAATATCTTTGCTTGAAATATCTAATACGGACAAATTCGGTGTTTTTGAATTAGGTGCTTCACATATCGGTGATATAGCAGAAATTGCACGTTTAGTTTTACCTGATGTAGCGGTACTTACAAATATTTCGCCGTCACATTTGGAATTTTTCGGCAGTATGGAAAATATTTATAAAACTAAAACAGAAATTTTACAGCATTTAAATATGAGTGCAACTGTCGTATTTAACGGGGATGATAAATTCCTTAAAAATTTAAAAACAGATTATAAAGGCAAAATGCTAAGTTTCGGTTTTGATTCCGGTAATGACATTCTCATTCAAAATAGCCCGACATTTTCCTTTAAATACAAGGGAGCTCTGTTTAATACAGGGGTTATTTTAGAGCGTCATGATAAATTAAACGCCGCCGCCGCTTGCGGGGCTGCCTTGGCACTTGGTATGTTTAAGGAAGATATTGAAAAGGGCCTTAAAACATATAAACCTATGCCAATGCGTCTTGAAAAACATAAATTAAATAAAACAGAAATTTTGCTTGATTGCTATAATGCTAACCCTGTATCTATGGAAAATGCTTTAAATATTTTATCTACTTGCGATGATCCCCGTATTGCAGTTTTGGGTGATATGCGTGAACTTGGCACTTTCTCACAAATGTATCATAAAGAACTTGCTCAAAAAATTATTGATGCAAACGTTAATAAAGCATTTTTAGCAGGACCGGAGATGGAAACAACTTATAAAGAACTTCTTAAATTAAATTTTAAAGAAGTAAAATACAGTTTAAATAAATTAGATTTCTTTGAAGACTTAAAGCAAATCATAGAAAACAAAAGCGGAACTATCTTATTTAAAGCATCAAGATCTTTAAATTTTGAAGAATTATTTTTTAAATTAAAGGAGGGCAAATAAATGTTGTACTATTTATCAAATTTATCCGGGGACTTTTCCGTATTAAATATTTTCAGCTATATTACGTTTAGGGCTGGCGCTGCTTTGCTTTGCGGGCTTTTAATTGCTTTGCTGATTTCACCTAAAATTATTGCAAAACTCAGGGCTCACAAAATCGGCCAAATTGAAAGAGATGACGGCCCTAAATCACACCTCAAAAAAAGCGGAACACCAACGATGGGTGGAATAATTATTTTAATCAGTTTACTCTCTTCCGTCTTACTGTGGGCACGCCTTGATAATAATTTTATTTGGTTGCTACTGATTGTTACAGTAATTTTGGCTCTTGCCGGTTTTGTGGATGATTATACGAAACTTATCAAAAAAAATACCGCCGGTGCGCCTTCTTGGCTTAAATTTGCTGCGCAAATACTTGCAGCAATAATTGTGGTAGGTTATCTAGGTGCGAATCCTCCAAATGCCGAATATGCTACATCTTTAACTATCCCCTATTTCAGTAGTAAAGTTATGCTTAATTTAGGTGTGTTTTATGCGGCTTTTGCAATGCTTGTAATAATTGGTTCCTCTAACGCAACAAATTTAACGGACGGCCTTGATGGGCTTGCCTCCGGCAGCGTTATATTTTGTGCCGGTGCTTATATAATTTTTGCTTATATGGCAGGTAATATGGGTTTTGCGGATTATTTAAAAATTGTACCTGTTCCCGGTGCGGGGGAAATAGCAGTTTTCCTTTCCGCTTTAGTTGGTGCTTGCCTTGGATTTTTGTGGTATAACGCATATCCCGCACAAGTATTTATGGGGGATACAAGTTCTTTATTTCTAGGGGGCGTTATTGCAACTTCCGCAATTTGCATCAAACAAGAACTTGTACTTGTGATTGCCGGCGGTTTATTTGTAATGGAAGCCCTGTCCGTAATTTTACAAATGGGATATTTCAAGTTGACGAAAGGCAAACGCATATTTAAAATGGCCCCTTTGCACCATCACTTTGAGCTAAAAGGAATAGCAGAGCCAAAAGTCATTGTCAGGTTTTGGATAGTCGGCATAATTTTGATGTTGCTTGCTTTATCAACTTTAAAAATAAGGTAGAAAATGAGTAAAATTTTACTTGAAAAAACGCGTTTTTCGATAGCTTTAAAAAACAAAAACAAAAGAGCAAAAAGGCATGAAAATTTACCTTTAAATAAGCCACTTTTTGCTTTTGCCGTTATTATGGTTGTGTTTGGGCTTGTGTTTACTTATTCTTCAAGTGCGTTTGATTCTATGCATTATTTTAAGAGGCAATTATTCTTTGATATTATAGGTTTTTCCTTTATGTTGTTTTTGGCTAAATTTTTTACCAAACTTCATACTTTAAAGATATTTAACCCGCTTTATATTTTATGGTTTTGTTGGCTCTTGCTTATTTGGGCATTATTTAGCCCGGAAGCTGCCCATACACACCGCTGGATAAACCTTGGCTTTTTCAACCTACAACCATCGGAATTTGCAAAAGTCGCTTTAATAATTTACTTGGCATCTTTCTTCTCAAAAAGGCCATTAAAAATAAGAACTTTTTCCACTTACGCAATACCTATTTTTTACTCTATAGTAACCATTGCATTAATTTATGCCGGGCGTGATTTGGGTATACCTATTTTGCTTGCTGCCGTACTATTTTCAATGCTTGTCGTAATAGAAATGCCTTTTAGATGGATTGGCTTGCTCATACTTGCAAGTTTACCTTGCTTAGCACTTGCGATATTTCATAAGGCTTACAGATTAAAAAGAATGTTTGGGTTTTTATTCGGAGAAGAATCTTATCAACTGCAACATTCTTTCTATGCCATAGGTTCCGGTGGTTGGTTCGGTAAAGGTTTTGGTGCTTCAGATATGAAACTTGAATATCTACCTGCCGCACACACAGATTTTATTTTCGCAATTATTTGTGAGGAAGGCGGCCTTCTAATCGCACTTTGTATAATAGTTGCATTTACTTGGCTTTTAATCGTAGGTATAACAAGGGCAAGGCGGGCAAAAAATGTGTATCATACGTATTTGATATCGGGGCTTACACTGTGTATGTTTTTTCAGGCGATGATCAATATGTGCGTCGCTACCGGCATGGCACCTACAAAAGGTTTGCCCTTACCGTTTTTCTCTTATGGTGGGTCATCAGTAATTGTTACACTTGCCATGATAGGTATTTTAATGAATTTATTTGCTGTGGAGGATAATAGTTAATGGAAAATGTTTATTTAATTGCTGCGGGTGGTACAGGCGGGCATTTTTACCCTGGTATTGCTTTAGGCAAAGCACTTATTGAAAAGGGTGAAAGCGTTATTTTCATAATCAAACAAGGTAGCCCGAATATCAAATATTTGGATGATAATGAATTATCCTTTCAGGAAATTGATTTTGTCCCGATGCCACGTAGCAAAAATATTAAAGCCTGGCTTAATTTTATTAAGAAATTCTTTAAAACTCTAAAACAAATGCGCCAACTTATTAAATTGACGGAACCGAAATGGTGTATAGGCATGGGGGGCTATATTTCTTTTCCATTAATTTTCGTAGCACATTTTATGCGCTATAAAACTGCAATACACGATTCCAACTCCCGTATGGGGCTTGCAAACAAAGCCTGTGCAAAATTTGCAGACATAGTATTTTTAGGTTTACCGATAAATGACGCCCCTGAAAATGCTATTTTAGTCGGCACACCGATTAGGGAAGAATTTCGTAAGAAATTAACTGAAGAAGAAAAAATTTACTGGGAAATGGAAACTAATTTCGGTATAAATATTTTGATTTTCGGCGGTAGCCAAGGCGCGAAAAAATTAAATTATGCCGCAGCTGAAGCCTTCAAAAAATTATTACCGCAGTCCAAAGGGCGCTTAAATGTTTTCCACATAACAGGTACGCGCGACTTCGAAGAAATTAAAAAGATGTATGTAAATATATCTCGCATTGCAGTTCTACCTTATGTAGAAGATATCTACTCTTTAATGAAAGCAGTGCATATAATAATTGCACGCAGCGGTGCAAGTTCTCTTGCGGAAATTTGTGCTTTAAAAAAGCCATCTGTTTTAATACCTTTCCCTTATGCTGCAGATAATCATCAATATTATAATGCGAAATTATTTAAGGATGCAGGTTTAAGCTTCTTAATAGAAGAAAGTGATAATTTAGAGCAAGATATTTATAATGCAGTCAAAAAACTTTTATCAGAGCCCGAACATTTACAAAAAATGCGCGCAAGTTACAATAATTTAACTTTACCGGATCCGTTGCAAGCCGCCGAAAAGATGATAGCAAAATTAGAGGAGAAATAAAATGAACGAAAACATAATAAAAGGAATAGAAATAAAACGTAAAAAATTTTTAAAAGTTATGTTTTACTTGATTGCAATTATGTTTATTGCATCTGTACTTCTTGCACTATTTGAATTTAAGCAAATGTTCATAGAACATCCGTTGTTTTCTATTATTATAGAATTAGTTTTTTTATTACCGTTTCCAATAGCAATTCAAATTTTTTATACGAATTCTGTAAAAAAAGATATTTCCATGTCATCAGTATATGCTTTTGCAGATAAGATTACAAAGTTTAAACAAATACCGTTTTCTAACCAAGAAAATCGTGAATATGATTCCTATTTGCCTTCGGAAATTGATTGGTCTAAATTACCTGTTCCACCGGAAAAGATATTATTTTCAACAATCTTACCAAGATTTGATATTTATAATATTGAATTGAGAACAATGTTTAATGGTTTAAATAATTTGCAACAAGAAATTAATTTATGTGATTTGACTGTTTTTAAAGATTTCCATTTCGGTAACCCCGAAAGAGAATTTTCTGCATTACTGCTAACCATAAAAACTAATAAAAATTTAAATAGTATCACTTATTTTCAAACACATTTTGCATTCATAAAAGGGGAATTTGATATAAAATTACCTAAAATAGATTTAGGCGGAAATATTGACGTCTATACTAACAATGCTGATATCTCAAAACAATTATTAACACCTGAACTTAAGGAAACACTTAATAAACTAAGAAAACAATTTAAAGTTGAATATACTAAAGCGGTTTTCTATAATGAATATATAGTTTTTGTATTAAGAAGTTATGATGAAGGTGAACACAATTATTTTCCTGTCAATATATCTTTGTTAACACCTTTTGATATTTCAAAAGCCGGCAAAGCGGTCGAAAATTTCCAAACACTTTATAACCTTGCAAACCGAGCCCCGGAATTTACAAAAAATATCTAATCTAAAATTATTGCAAAACTAATCTAAAATAGTTATAATATCCCTTGAAAGCACTCCGCTTTCAAGGGGGTAGTATGAATAAAATTATCGTTGATGACCTTAATTTTAAGGATGAAGTTTTGAAAGAAACAAAGCCTATGCTGGTGGAATTTCTTGCCACTTGGTGTAAACATTGTAAGGACCTTGAGCCTATCATAAATGACTTGCATAAAAAATACGGGGATAAAGTAAAATTTGTTATGGTTGATGTTGATGAAGCACCGCATTTTTCAGATGTAATGGCCGTTAAAGCAACACCGACACTGTTTTTTTATAAAGACGGGAAAGGGGTTAAAAAAATCGTCGGCCCACGCACAAAAGACATGATCGAGAACACCTTAAAAAACATTATTTAAAACACGCGCTTTTGGGAACAAAAAGCCCAAAAGCGCAAAATCTAAGCGCGCCCGACGGGAGTTGAACCCATATCTTCAGCTTCGGAGGCCAATGCTCTATCCATTGAACTACGGGCGCACAAGTAAATTTTACCATTTTTAAGTAAGGGGATAATTATGAAAATTATGATTTTAGCAATAATTTTTTTGGCAGTAGGGGGAATGATGGGCGCATCAGTTAACAGTTCGCTTAACGGATGGTTCTCTTCATTAGATAAACCGTTTTTGAACCCACCTAATTTTGTGTTCATGCCGGTGTGGACTATTTTATATGTTTCACTTGCAGTCTTCCTTTGGATGATTGACAGGCAGCCATACACACCACTTACACGCAAAGCAAATCAACTTTTTATTTTACAACTTGTCTTAAATTTTATGTGGACACCTATCTTTTTTGGCATGCACAGTATTGTTGGGGGGTTAATCCTATTGTTTATTTTAGATTTTTTGGTATTCCGCCTTATTCGTGTTAGTTTTAAAATAAACAAAATTTGCGCCTTTATTATAATACCTTATTTCGCTTGGCTTTTGTTTGCAACTTATTTGAATCTAAGTATATTTATATTAAATTAAAACCGTTTCCGTATTATATTTGGTAAAATATAAATATGGAAACAAATTTACAAGAATTAAAACAAGTAGCAAAACTCGCTAAAATAGAACTTTCGGCACAAGAGGAAGAAAAACTTATTAAACAAATTGCTTCCGTCGTAAATTGGGTGGAAGAAATCCAACAAGTTGATACTTCCTCTTTAACCTGTGAGCATGTTGACTTCGTTCAAAAACGCGAAGACAACCCCGTTCAGTTTGAAAATACCGCCAAATTGGTTGCGGCTTTCAATGACAAACAAGATAATTTCCTGAAAGTAAAGAAGGTTTTATGAGAGCAATAGATATAGCAACAAAAGTCAATTCCGGCGAAGTTACCGCGCAGGAAATTATTAAACAAACTTTAAATACCATTAAAGGAAAAAACCCTTCTTTAAATGCATTTTTGGAAATTTTTGAAGAAGATGCCCTTAAACGCGCTAAAGAAATCGATGCACTCCCACAAGGTAAAAAAGGCCGCCTTGCCGGTGTACCCGTTGCCATAAAAGATAATATTTTATACGAAGGGCATATTTGTTCATGTGCTTCAAAAATGCTTGCTAACTACAAAGCACCGTATACAGCAACAGTTGTTAAAAAACTTTTAAAAGAAGGTGCAGTAATCGTAGGCAGAACAAATATGGACGAATTTGCTATGGGTTCTTCAAATGAAAATTCTGCATTTGGCCCTGTTAAAAATCCGCTTGATTTAACACGCGTTCCGGGTGGTTCTTCCGGCGGAAGTGCAGCTGCGGTTGCAAGCGGCATGGTCCCTGTTGCACTTGGTTCAGATACAGGCGGAAGCATACGCCAGCCTGCTGCATTTTGCGGTGTTATAGGTATTAAACCTACCTACGGTAGTGTTTCTCGCTACGGTTTAACTGCTTTTGCAAGCAGTGCAGACCAAATCGGACCTATCACAAACAATATTGAAGATAATGAACTTGTCTTATCAATAATTTCAGGGTATGACAAAAAAGATTCCACATCAAAAACCTGCCCGACAAAAAAACAAACAAAACAAAATTTAACTGTCGGTATACCTACTGATTTCGTCGCAAATCTTGAAAATGAAACCGCCCTTGCTTTTAAACAAGCGGTAGAACTTTTGAAATCAAAAGGCATACAAATAAAAGAAGTTTCTTTGCCTCATGCAAAATATGCAGCACCTTGTTACCATATTTTGACTTCAAGTGAAGCAAGTTCAAACCTAGCACGCTTTGACGGTTTACGTTATGGTTATACAGCACAAAACACTAAAGATTTAGAGGACACTTACCTGAAAAACCGCACAGCCTTCGGCCCGGAAGTTAAGCGCCGCATTATACTTGGTACATTTTCTTTAAGTAGTGCACACGCCGGGGACTTTTATTTGCAAGCCCAAAAAGTGCGCGAACTTATAAAGCAAGATTTCCAAAAAGCTCTAAAGGAAGTTGAAACTATTATTATGCCAACTACACCAAACGGTGCCTTCAAAATTGGCGAAGTAGAAGATATTTTAACTTTGTACTTGGCTGATTTATTTACTTGCCCGGCAAATATGGCAGGTGTTCCGGCTTTAAGCATTCCTTTTGGCAAAGACAAAAATAATATGCCTCTCGGTTTGCAAATTTACGCAAACTATTTTGATGAAGATTTGCTTTATAAAACAGCCGCATTAGTGGAGGGGAAATAATGATTTTACCCGAATTTTCCTGCGGCGGAGTAGTTTTAGACGGTAACAAAGTCTTACTTATAAAAGTTAAGACTATGAAAGGCCGCAAGATTTGGACTTTCCCCAAAGGTCATATTGAGGAGGGGGAAACACCACGCCAAGCCGCACTCCGCGAAGTTTTAGAAGAAACAGGATATCGCGCAAAAATTATCCGCCCTCTCTTAAAGGTACGCTATTCTTTCACATTAAAAGGAAACTTCATTAAAAAAGCAGTACAGTGGTATTTAATGACGAAATTAGTCCGCATCGGTAAACCGGATGAATCCGAAGTTCTTGCTGTTGATTGGGTTTCAATAAACAAAGCAAAAGAAAAAATCGATTATCCGTCCGATGCCAGATTACTTGAAATTGTTTCCGGCACACAAGCATATAATCCCACAGTCGAAGATTTATAAACAAGGCACTTGTCAAATACTCTCTTTTTCATTATAATGTATACATAGGGTGAACTATGAGAGAGAAAATATATTCTTTGTTTAATATTTCTTTTACAAAGCAATTAATTATTGCTTGGTTTATCATTACGCTTTTTTTGCTCATAATGTTTTATTTACTTGCACCGGCTTTGGGGCATATTATGGTTATACCTGTGCAAAAATTCAATTTAGCGGTCTTCTTATCTTCCCACACATTTTTTGCAAATCTTTATAGAGGTATTATTTGGTTATTTTACTTTATACCCCTTATCTACGTCATGAACGTAATTTTTACCTTCGTGGTTTACTTGTGCATTAACAATGAAATGATTCATCAAGAAAATACCCTCATCTTTGTAAAAATTGCAATGGTGAATGGTATAAAAGTGCTTGCTTTACAATTACCCATTGGCGCTTTCATTTGCATTATTTTGTCTCTTATGGGAATAACAAAAACTGTTTTAATTTTAACGCCATTTTCCACAGAAATTATAAGGGTTGCGATATTCTCCCTTTGGTTAATTTCCTTAATTATAATACAAATGGCATTGGCTTTAAAAGTAACTTTAAAAGCAAGTTTAGATTACGCCTTACTTTTAATTAGCGAATATAAAATTACTTGGATTATTTTTACTTTGCTTTTATTCCTTTTATCTTTTAATTTGGCAAAAGCTTTGGTTTATTTATTACCTGTTTTTGCAAGTAATACTTTCTTCTCAAATTTATGTTTAACGGGATTCGCTTTGGCAATTTATGTAATAATAATAGTTGTACTTTTACACTATTTATTTTCTTTTGAAAAACCTTTTGAGTTGGAAAGTGATAATTTATGAAAAAATTATTTAGCATAATTGTAACTTTAATTTTAACTATTAATATCTTGCCAATATATGCGCAAGAAATTACTATTTCACGCGAAGAAGTGGTGAAAAATTTTAATGAAGTTGACGGAATACTGTCAAAAGAATTTAATAATTATGTCATAAAAAATCCTGAAGCCGCATATAAAGAATTTAGGGATATTTTGAAAGAAAAAAGTAAACAATATGACCCTAATACAGTCAAAACATACCGTGATAAACAAACTTACAGGAACAGAGCTTTTTTACCGCCAATAAGTATTAAGGAAAAATATCCTAACAGTACAAATTTTAAAAAGGAAGGGGATCTTTACAGATATGCAATAGCAGCCCGCAATGCTGCTTTAGAAACAAAAACGCCTTTAGGTTATGAAGACTTCAGAAATCATGCAGAGAACGAAATGCGCCGTATGTTCTTGCAAGAAAGCAAAGATGAAAATGTTTTAAAGGAAATTTATCTTGATAATAAAAGAAGTCCAATTAATGATGCTTCTTATTTAGCAAGTTTTTATGCACAGAACCTTGCATTTACGGAAGCTGTGCGCGAGGCTAATCTTACATTACATTCCTCTGATTGCAGTTCACCGCAAAGTAAAAAAGATAGAGATTGTATCGATGCCGGCATTTTGGGGCAGTATAATTATAACTTATTTAAAGAGGCAAACCAAAATGTCATTAAGCATATTTCAACTATTGCACCAATGATAAATAACTGTATTGTTAAAGTTTTGGCACCTTTACAAGCCAGAAAAATTGCCTTACAGGAAATAGACGAATATTTAGATGAACACAGCAATTTACCCTGGTCTGCCTGCGGCGTAGATTATGAAGAAGCCAAAGATCTGATTTTAGACCATGTTTTAACCAGGACAGAAGCAGAAGAAATAATAGATAATGTCGGTTTCGGTCAAAAGCTTTTAGGAACTTTAGATTATATAAGTTTCAGTTATTACTTTAATAGGGCTAACGCCATAGAAGATTTTAAAATGGGCATGGAAGATCAAATGGAAGATATGTCAAATAGCGAAATATACCGTGAAGCCCAAATAAGTGATTTACTGTCTAATTCTTTAAACAAAATACTTACTCAAATTGCATCTAATTATATAACGTACGGGCAAGTGTTTTATTATGATGTGGAAGGTTTCAGCGGCAAGAGTGATAAATTTGCCGAAGGTTGGCATGCAATAGGTACTAATGATTTTTATAAAGATATGCCGATAGCCAAATTAGCACAAAATGCTATAACTAGGTCCGGTAGAAGAGGATATCAAGATAAAACATTTGCAAAAAGTTTGCAGGAAGTCCGTTTTGAAAGTAATGCTAAGACTGAAGTAGAAATTTTACTTATCGCGGCAGATTTTGTAATGGACCCAACAATGTTGCTGGGACCAATAGGTGAAACAGTACAAGGTTTAAGATTAGCAAGCAAAGCAACTAAAGTAGCAGATAAAGCTGAAACCGCTGCTAAAGTAGTTAAAACTGCAGATAAAGTTGGAGATGTTTCAAAATTGGCTGATGATGCTGCACATACAGCTAGGAATGCAGCCAATGCAACAAAAAATGCCGAAACTCTTGAAGAAACAAGAAAATTGTATCAACAAGCAAAAGGGGCTGCTGATTTCGTAGAAGATCTCGCCGGAACTGGCAGGTTAACCGACAAGGCTAATGATGCTACAAAATTAGCTAATGAGACTATTAGGGCAACAGATGCAGCAACAGATGTGGCAACAGATGTGGCAAAAACTACACCTACACAATCTCCTAGTGCTACTACGGCTTTGTCTCCAACTGAATTAACACCCAAATTGACCGGTGAATTTGATGATCTTCTCACAGCAACAGGTAGACCTATTACAGATGCTACAACAGCTACTCATCTTTCTAGTAAAGATCACCGTTTAAGAGCAGTTTGGAAATTAGAAGATGCCTCCGGTAACACTGTTGGTTTTGCTAAAGTTGGAAGTGCTGATGAAGTATCACGTACAAAATTGGTAGAAGATATTTTGGATGGAGATAAAGTGACCAAAGGGGGCATACGACAACGATATAAAGGTATTGAAGTAGAATATCCAAGGATTATGTCGGAAAACTTTGATCAATTACCTCAATCAAGCCAACAAGTAATAAATACTGATTTAAGGGAATTGGAATCGTCAAAAAATTTTAGAAATGCAGGAACACGTTTACAACAAGGTTTTGTAACCTCGCCTGTTGATGCTAGCGGTGTTAATATCGGGGATTTACGAACACAACAACGTCAATGGATGGGATTAGAACAAGACCAATCTGTAGTAGGAAAAAAGACAAGAAGTTACCTCTTAAAACAATTAGATTATCAGCCTGTCTCAAAAGCTGAAATGGAGGAAGTTGAATCCTTGATTAGAGATTTGAATGATGCGGGATTCCACCATAATGATTTAGAACACAATATGTTTTTGAAACGTGACCCAAAAACTAGAAAACTTAAAGTTACTTTATTAGATTTCGAACCTGAAGCAGGGGCAGCTGATGCTAAAATAGTAGAAAGATGGAAACAAGGATTAAGCAAATATGATTTAATTACGGATAAACCTGTTTCTAAAAGAACTATAAAAAAGATTAGAAAAGAAGAAGAACAATTAGCAAAAGCTGAAATTGAAGCTGCAGAAAAGGCTAAAAGAGAAGCAGAACAAGCTAGAAAAATTGCTGAACAAGAACGTCAGGCTAAAGATATAGAATTTAAAAAAATGGTGGAAGAAGAATTAGAAAGATTCAGAAAAAGTGTACAAGAACAAGCTAATTCTACCCCTGCAAAATCCGGGAAAACATCTCCAGTTCCGGAAAGACGTGGTATTGGTTTTAAACCTCAAAATAATATCTCTCCTTCAAATACTACTACGGGTGCGCCGGAAGGAATGAGAAGACAAATCGGCTTTGGTAATGAAGGTAACTATATCCCTGAAAGTGCAGGAATTAGAGATCCTAATGGGCCCGGAGTCCAAAATGTAACAAATGCTACTCCCGGGCAAAGAGTTCCGGATGGTCCAAATGCGAGAAATCCTTATGATATAAGGAACTCCGCCACGGGAACAAATTCCGGAACATCAAACACACCAAATGTACATCAAAATGAACCTAGGGCACCCATTAAACAAAGAAATGATTGGGTTCCACCTGAAACAACTGTACAAGAAACATTAGATGCCTTTGATGATCAGATCGCAAAATTAGAGGCAGAACGCAAAAAAATGGGTTTATTCTCAAGCAGAGAAAAGAAAGCAGCATTAGATAGAGAAATTGAAAAACTAAAAGGACAAAAAGATAAATTTTTTAACAGTATCAGTGGCAAAACCCTTGATACACATTCACCCATATATGATAATGTGATATTGACTAGAAAAGCAGAAGTAGAAGAATATTTAAGCAAAGCTCCTACAGGTGGACCTGCAATGACTAGAGCTCAAGATGAATATGTAAACCTTTATAATGCATATTTATCTGTTAATGTTGATGCTTTACATCCTGCCCAAAGAGCTGAATTTTTAAAATCTTTTGATGAATTGTCCGGGCTTAGATTCACAGATGCAATATCAACAGGACCCGAAGGATTAGCTTATAGGCAAAAGATATTAAATTTACGCAGCTCTTTAGACGGTATAAATACAAGTGTTTATCATATTAAGTTCGGTGGTGCTGGATTAGGCGAAAGGGAAATGTTTGCACATATGAAATCCGGCTTAAGGCAACAGCATTTTGGAGCTATAAAAGATACAGATCCTTCAATAAGTTTAAAATCTCTAAAAGGGGAAATAGATAAATTATCAGGCCCTAATGGCTTTAAAGAAGCACCTTTAGTAGATTTTACAGCACATGGCTATTTATATGGTAATCCTAAAAAAGGTACTCCATCTTGGCACGGAACATTTGGAAACGGCGGAGATAATACCGTAGCAGAAATAGTTGATATATTTAACGACGGGCAAGAATATAATTTATACTTCAGGAACTGCCATGGCGGTGCTGCAATGGATGATTTTCTAGCTTTACCTACAAACAAAACTAAAAAACTTAATATGTTCACTGAAGCTGGACGTAATCAGAAAAATGCGGTAATGCTTCGAAGTCAAAATAGTAGCAGCTCTTTAGGAGCAGCAATAGATAATTTGTCATATTCTATAGAACGTGGCAATATCGGCTCAAGGGCTGTCATTAACGGTCAACATTATTATCCTCTTGAAACTGCAATTGCACAGGCAAGGGCAGAAGGCAATACTGATCTCGTTAGAAAATTAGATGTCTATAAAACTTTGCTTGACACAAAGGATCCTAATGAATTTTCAAGAGCTGCAAGAGAATATACTAGATTATTTCCCGGTTCTGTTGCACCTTCTTCCCCTGGGTTTATCATTGCCACAAATCAAGCAGAAGTTGTACCTGGTAAAGTTTTATACATAGATAAAGGTACGGCAAAATATGTTCAACAAGTTAGTGATGGTATGTTAGGTGAACTCAAAGGATTTAAAAAAGCACGTCCCGTAGTACCACAAAAAACAAATCCTTCTGTAATCGGTTTATCCGGACCTACAAAGAAAACTGTTAATACGGGGGGAACTACTAGGAAACCTATATTATCCATTTAAGGAAACCTAGTTTTATTTATAAGATTTATCTTGCAAACTTCTTGTAATTTTGTTATAATATTTACAGGAAAAGATATTCCTTGGACTAATGGTGATTTCCTAAAATATCTAGGCATTAACGAGGTAGCAATACCCCGCGGTGCTTTTTTTATATGAAAACAGGATTATGAAAACTTACGAAACAGTAACAATACTTAAACCGCAACTCAATGATAATGAAGTTGCCACCTTGGTTGAAAAAATCAAAGGTTTGATAACCGCCGCAAAAGGCGAAGTTCTTTCTGAAGAAAAACTCGGCCGCAGGCGCTTATCCCATGAAATTAAGAAAAACCGCGAAGGTTTTTACTTATATTTTAGGTTCAAAGCCGAAACTAATTTCGTCAAGAAATTTAATGATACCTTAAAACTCAACAATTCCATTTTAAGGAATGTCGTTATCTCTTACGAAGAACCTAAAAATAAACCTGCTAACAAAACTAAAGCAGAAGTAGCAGCATAATATGGCAAGAGTTCCGGAATTAAATCTTATTATAGTTTCCGGCCGCCTTACGCGCGACCCGGATATAAGGATGACTCAAAAGGGCAGTACCGTTTGCTCTTTTGGTTTTGCCAATAACAGATCTTATAGGGACCCAAGCACAAATGAGTGGAAAGAAGAAGTTTCTTATATGTCCGCTACAGCGTTTGGCCCCTTAGCAGACCGCTTGAAAGAAAAAATCAGAAAAGGCACACCGGTAATAGTTGAAGGCCGCTTGGTAATGAGTGAGTATACCGATAAATCCGGCCAACAAAGGCGCGATCTTCGTATCAATGCAAGCCGCGTTCAAATTGTGCCCACAGGCGCTGCACAAGAAGGTAGCACTTCAGCTGAAGCCTCAGAGGCTACTGAAGTCGCCGAAGATGATGTACCATTTTAATTAATTAGAGGAAGAAAAATGTCAGAAGAAAAGATTGAAAATAAAGAAGTAACCGCTGCCCCTGCTGCTGAAACAGCAAAACCGCAAGAAGGTGCCGCTACTGAAAGAGCTGCACGCCCTTTTGCAAAGAAACGTTTTGAAGCAAGGCGCAAAGTCTGCAAATTTTGTGCAGAAAAAATTGAAAATGTTGACTATAAAAATATTCAACTTATCAAAAGTTTTACCATGGAAAGCGGTAAAATTTTATCAAGGCGCATTACCGGCACTTGTGCCAAACATCAACGCCAAATAACAAAGGCAGTTAAAAGGGACCGCAACTTGGCCTTTTTAGCCTATTGCTTACCGAAAAAATAAATTTGGAACAGGAGTTTTAAAATGAAAGTTATTCTTAGAAAAGATGTTAAAAATTTAGGCACGGTTGGCGATGTAGCCGAAGTTAAACCCGGTTATGCACGCAATTATTTACTTCCGCAAAATTTAGCGGAAATCGCAACACCTGCAGCCCTCAAGAATTGGGAACTCGGTGCCGAACAACGCAAGAAAAAAATTGAAGCTGATCTTGCCGCCGCTAAAGAAGAAGCCAAAAAACTTAACGGTATTGTGTTAACTTATGAAAGAACCGTAAATATTGAAGGTGTTGTATTTGGTTCAGTAACCAAAGCAGACGTTCAAAAAAGTTTGGCTGACCTTGGCCATAAAGTTTCCAAAAATAATATTGAAATTTTCAATCCGATTAAAAAGATTGGTGACACAGAAGTTTCAATTTATTTTAAACCGACGGTATATGCAAAAATCACCGTCAAACTTAATGCTGTAGAAGAAAAGAAATAAACAAAATAGTTTTTACTAATTCTGTTTTATATCCACGCTTATTAAAGCGTGGATATTTTTTATTACGTTATAAAACCCCGGGTAGATTTGCCCGGGGCTTTATAGTTAAGAAATTCTATCTGACTTACAAGTTTGTTTTAGCCATTTCTTCCATCTTCACATAATCAAATTTACCGCTACCGGTTAAAATAATTTCGTCAAGATGTTTAACATTCTTCGGTACCCAAAGTTCACTTAAACCTTGTGTTTTAAAACTCTGTTTAATATCATCTAAACTCGGGTTCGGTTTTGTAGTGAAGACAAACAATTGTTCGCCACGTTTCGGATCCGGAACACGCAAAGCAGCATGCATATATTCAGGCCATAGATTCTTTAAGGCTTCTTCAATTGCGGTGAGGGAAACCATTTCCCCGGCAATTTTTGCAAAGCGTTTTGCACGGCCCTTTATTTCAATAAAACCTCTTTCATCAACGGTAACAATATCACCTGTATGATACCAACCGTCTTTAGGTGCTTCAATTACGCCGGGGTTACTTTCACGCAAATAACCAAGCATGATATTACCACCTTTTAAGACGAGTTCACCACCTTCTTTAATACCTTCAACAGGATCTAAGCGGTATTCCATACCGGGCACTAAACGACCAACGCTTCCGCGTTTGTAATATATATCTGAACCGACGGAAATAAGGGGGGAACATTCTGTTGCACCGTAACCGTCGAGCAAACGTTTACCCATCTTTTCGCAGCATAAGTTAAACGTTTCCGCTTTTAACTTTTCAGCACCGACGGCCGCATAACGGACGTTATGAAAATCATACGGATGTGCGTTTTTACAATAAGCATTAAAGAAAGTATCCGTTCCGAAAAACACTGTTGCATTCCTATCATAAACTAATTCAGGAATAATTTTGAAATGGAGGGGGGAAGGATATAAGAAACTACTTCCGCCTGCAATCAAAGGTGTTATAGCACCGACGGCCAAACCAAAACTATGGAAAAGAGGCAGAGCATTAAAAAATTTATCTCTAAAGTCAATTTCCAAAGCAGTACAAATTTGTGCTTTATTTATAATTATGTTACGGTGGCTTAACACAACACCTTTAGGGGTGCCTTCTGAACCGCTGGTATATAATACAACGGCAGGACCATCCGGATTATCATTTTTTGTTACAAATTTATATGCCAAACGAGGGGCAAAACCTTTCAAAAGTGCCGCAATTTTATCAAAAGCACCAATCGATTTACTGACATCTTCAAGGTAAATAATTTTTACTTTAGCTTCTTCTAAAGCTTCAACTATTGGGCCAAGTTCTGCCTTTTCAACAAAAGCGTGGGCTGTTACAACTTCTTTAATTTGTGTTGCTTTAATTGCAGATAAAATATTCTTTTTTCCGGCAGTAAAGTTAATCATTGCCGGTATACGCCCATAAATTGAAAGACCGAAGAAGGCAAACATCGTAGCATTAAGATTTGGCATCATCAAACCGACATAACTGCCCTCTTTTGTAAGTTTTGCCAATTTAGCACCTAATGCAAAAGAGGAAATAATTAAACGTCTAAAAGTTACTGTTTCACGTGTTATATCTTCTAAAGCACGACTTTTCATACTGGAAAAGGATATCCCTTCAAGCAATGCTTCAAAAATAGTTTGATCCGTATTAAAACTGTCAAGGCGCATTTTATTCATCAAATCATAAATTTTGTCTTCGGCAAAAGTATATTTGCGTTCTTGGGTTTTATCGGTTTTAGGTAAATCCCAAGTGCGGGCCGGCATAATGTTAACAATAATTGCTTTATGTGGTCTGTGGCGAAGTTTACGCCCATAATAAGAAAATCTTGAATATTGAGTATTTTGTATGTATATAGGTATAATGGGGGCATTTGCCTTTTGTACAATCATAGAAGGCCCTTTGTAAATCTTCATAATACCGCCGGTGGTACTCATACGTCCCTCCGGGAAAATTACAATTTTTTTACCTTTCTCAAGTTCATTTAAAACAGTTCTGATTGCCATTGGGTTCGTCGGGTCAACCGGTAAATGATGGGCATATCTTAAAATAATCTTCATCCAAAAGCGGTTTGCGATATTACTGTCTGTTAAGAAAATAACTTCCCTGGGTAAATAAGTTGCCAAAATTAGAGGGTCTATAAAAGAATTATTATTTGCCAAAATCACTGCTGAACCTTTGGTCTTAATAATATTTTGTTTGCCCTTAATTTCGATATTGTAAAATAGGTTTAAGTATGTATATATAAAAGAACGAACAACTCTTTCCGGACAAATTATAATAAGAACTACCAGCAATACTAATAACAAAGCTATATATGATAGCAAAATATCTGTAAAACTGACCCCAAATGGCAGAAAACAAGCGAATAATGCAACAAGGGCAGCAAGCACAAAACTCATATTTTTTGCCGAAAATAAATTTTTAAAATTTTTCATATTAACTCCTAAGCTACAATAATTTTAGCACACTGTATGCTAAAAATATTTTATCATATTATTTATCACATTACAAATGTAAAATAGCATACTGGGACTTTAGACCTATTTACTATTAGGTCCTAATGACCTTGTCAAATTGGAAAACTTCAGTTAGAATAAAGGTATAGGCCGCACTTTGTGTAATAATGATTTGGGGAAATTATTATGAAGAGGAAAGATATATTTAATATTTTCAAAAAAGCGATAAGCATGATATTGATAATGGCATTGTTAATAAACACGATGCCTGCGGATGTCTTTGCGCAGTCGGTTAGGGGAGGTACTTTAGGTGGGATAGAAGTACCTGTGATAGAACCGATGGTACAAGACCACACCTACTACTACAATACACAAAGGGAAATCCAAGAAGCGATTCGAAGGAACGAGGAAGAGCGAGAGAGGCA
>JAEEGL011154674.1_pt1 | contig 59965 bp, 54 predicted proteins | sample 9134231 | NCBI WGS metagenome assembly JAEEGL01 (sample SAMN16246548, study PRJNA631951) | gut metagenome | biome: gut microbiome; feature: rumen; material: fiber-attached | host: Bos | place: Iran: Karaj | collected 2018-10
AAGAACCAGGAAGCTACAGGAAATGCCTTTTCTGTAATGCAGCTTGAAACTATTCGTGGTGCTAGTGTAGACAGCTTCGTAGACCTTTCAAACAATATCACTGAGAAGGATCTCTTCTTGTATAAAATACCTACTGTTGAAGAGATGCAGGCCAAAGGCATCAAGGCTATCTTCCTTCAGTACTATGTAAGAGAATGGTCTCAAGTAGGTAATGCAGACTTTGCAGTTGCCAGAGGCTTGTTAGGAAGAGATGGAGATCTTCACGACCATGGCCGCTATAGAAGATATGCAGCCCTTGACTGTGATCTTCAGATTCCTAACCAGATGATCAAATACCTTAAATTTGGCTTTGGTTTTGCCACAGACGAGATTTGTTATGATATCAGAGAAGGCCGCTTCACAAGAGAAGATGGCAAATGGTATGTAAACGAATACGATGGCAAATGCGGAGAACAGTACATCCAGAAGACTTGCGATTATCTTGGAATAACCAAAGAAGAATTCTGGGAAGTTGTAGATAAGTACGTAAACAGAGATCTTTTTGAAAAGAAAGATGGTAAGTGGGTACCTAAGTTTACTGTAGGAGAAGATTACGAATCATGATAAAGACAAATACTATAAAAAAGTATTGGTATCTATATCTGACAGGAGCACTGCTGGCATTACAGGCCGCAGTGTTTCTTGTGTTTAGAGGAGAAAGCTATTTCCAGATCCACGACAACTTAGATTTGTTCATGGCTCACTACGAAATGCTGAAAAAAGCCGGTCTGTGGTTTTCTCAAGGACAAAATGCTCCTATCCTTCACGGAGTTCCAAGAGATTTATTTGGAAGCGAATTTCTGATATACAATCTCTTTTATATCCTGCTTCCTGGCGTCTGGGCTTATCTTGCTGGCTACGCCGCAAAGATAGCAGTTGGTATTATTTCTTTCAGGCTCCTAGCCAAGGATGTGTACAAAAACAGATATGAACAATACAAACCAATAATAGTTGTTATATCTGTCGCTTTTGGTCTTATACCTGTTTTCCCAACTTATGGTATTGCCTTTACTTCAGTTCCGCTTATAGTACTCCTACTTAGGAAGCTTTATTTTGCAGACAGTTTTAAGAAAAGACTCCCTTTCTATATCGGGGTATTTTTATATCCGTTGTTATCATACTTTTCCTACCATGGTTTCTTTATCCTGTCATATATGGTAGTGGCTGTTATTATTCTTTGGATAAAAGACAAGCGTTTCCCAAAGAGTACATTTGCTTCAATAGTAGTTCTGTCTCTTGGCTATATTCTGTTTGAATACAGGCTCTTTAAAGAGATGCTTCTGTCAGATACTGTAACTATCAGAACCACCATGGAACATGGTGAGATAAGCTTTGGTCAGGCCATGGCCACTGCATTTAGCGAGTTTGTTAATGCTTCCTTCCACTCAGAAGATTCTCATACCTATGTGATTCTGGGTGTTGTTTTAATAGCGGTAGTTATTATTAATATCGGATACATTAAGAGAAAAGAATCAAAGCTTATCCTCAAAGACTCCATTAACCTGGTGCTTCTCTGGATAATATTCAATGTTCTGATCTTTGGTCTGTATCAGTATGCGCCATTCAGACATTTGTTTGAAACATTGGTACCACCTCTTACAGGCTTTGAGTTTGCCAGAACAGCTTTCTTCAATACATTTTTGTGGTATGCAGAGCTTTTACTTGTCTGTGTCAGAATGTATGATCATGCTGGCAAAAACCTCAAGCCACTAGCAAATGTTATCGTAACTCTTGCTGTTTTAGTAGTAATGTTTGTGCCTCAGGTGTATAACGACTTCTATTACACCTGTTATAATCAGGCTTTCAAGATCATCAAACACAGGGATACAACCTATGTTAACTATAATGAGTTCTATTCAACCAAGCTTTTTGATAAAATAATCGATGATATTGATTACAACGGAGAATGGTCTGTTGCTTACGGAATGCATCCCGCTGTACTTAACTACAACGGTATAGCTTCTGTGGATGGTTATCTGGGAATGTATTCTCAGGAATACAAGGAAAAGTGGACAAGTATCATTGAGCCTGCTCTGGAAGGATCGCCTTCCCTTAAGTCCTACTTTGAAGGATGGGGCGCTCGAGTAAGTCTTTATTCCGGCTCTGACGAGAATACTTACGCACCGCTTCGTAATCTCGAAGTAACTGACAAGCGACTTATTGTGAATATGGACGGATTAAAGAGCCTTGATTGCAAGTACATTTTCTCAAGAATTGAACTTTCCAATGCTTCTGAACTTGGTCTTTCCCTGATTGGAACATACACTGATGAGTCCAGTCCTTATACTATCTATGTATATGACACAGGAATCTGATTGCCTGAACGCCCTCGGTCTGCAGCTGAAACTTGCAGGACTGTAAGTAATACTACAATAGAAAATGCCATAGTCCGTGATGCGGGCTATGGCATTTTCTTATTAGATATATTTTTGTCCCGTCCTGCTTCAGACAAGGCTTCTCATACTCCGTAAACGATAATTCCTGCAATGGCTGATATGCCAATAAGTGTAATGGCAGAAATACCTTTCTTTACAGCTTTCCTTGATCCGAAGTACACAATTACAAATATAAAGCACAATAGTATAGCCCTAGTATCACCATTTAATGATAAGCTCTCCGCTGTACCTGATATAACCGTGCTATGAAGGATCATATTAACTCCCATAGCCAGGATGATTCCCATAATGCAAGGCTTTAATCCGTTTAAAACCGCCTGAACGTAAGGGTTATCCATTAAGTTTTTCATAACAGCCAGTATCAAAACGATAATGATAAACGCAGGAAGAACAACTGTAAAAGTTGCTATCACCGCTCCAGGCAAGCCTGCCATGGTACTTCCTATATAAGTTGCCATATTGACCATAAGAGGCCCTGGGGTACTTTCACTGACTGCTATCATGTAAGAGAGCTTTTCATCATCTATCCAACCATAATAAAGTACCACATCCCTGATAAGTGGTATCGCTGCATAGGCTCCACCAAAAGAAAAAAGGCCTACCTTTAAAAATCCAAGAAAAAGGTCAATGTAAATCATCTGGCACAATCTCCCTTCTTTTTAATTTTCGCAAGGGCATATACTAAAAGCCCGCACGCACCCGCAATCAGCATTAGTGTTATGGATGAAATCTTAACGGCAAAAAGGTTAACAGCCATCATTATAATAAATGCTGTAATGAGCACCACTACCTGAAAAGGTGTTTTTTGCATTTTTCTGATGAGCTTAAGTGCTGCATCAAATATCAACACTCCAACAGCAATCTTTATTCCTTTAAAAGCGCTGGCTATCCAAGTAATTTCCAGAAAACTGTCAAGAAACAATGATATAAGATAGATGATGACAAAGGATGGTAGTACAACTCCAATAGTAGCCGCAATTGCACCTTTTATCCCACTCTTTTTATAGCCAACATAGGTAGCACAGTTGATAGCAACAGGACCTGGCGTTGATTCAGCTATCACTGTAATATCCATCATCTCTTCGTCAGTTATCCACTTTTTCCTCTCAACACAAGCATCCTGAATGAGGGATATCATGGCATATCCACCGCCAAAAGTAAAAAGACCAATTTTAAAAAAGGTAAAAAACAAATCAATAAGCAAAACTATTCTTCCTCACAATATCTTTTTCCACAAAAGTTCAATATATCTCATAAGTTTTCCACATATCCTCAGAAAATAAGTGACTTATGTTAGTAAGCTCTACACTGTCCATAAGATTGTTAATCGCTTCTTCCTGATAATCATCATCTGCTACATATAAAGTGATCCTTGTTGCATCTACGATCTCTGGTTCAGTCAGTTTGTCAAGATTTTCCTCATCCATATAGTACACTTTCCTGTACTCTAGAAGTTCATCAGTAAGCCTCCATACATTATGCGGAGTAGCAGGATTAAACATAACTACCGCAACACCTTCACTATTTTGAGTAGCGTATTCTATTTTTTCTGTGTCTTCCCTATATAGGAACAGTACTCTATCGTTGATATTTATTCCTTTGATCAACAAGAAAGCTGTAGCAATAAAAACAAGCGTTATTGTATAACTCCTGATTTTTCTGATATTTTTAGTGTCTGTCTTTAAATTAAAAACAAGGTTAAAAGATGCAAACACTATCATTATGATCAATCCATAGGCTGGCATCTCATATCTGTTCGAAGCACTTCCAACCAAAAGAGCTGCTTTAGCTGTAAGAAGAAAATATCCTATTGTCCCAAGGGTTAGAATGATATATTCCGGCCCAAAAGAATCTTTTTGGCTGATCTGTCTGCTTCCATCACTTTTCTGTATCACTTTTTTAGAAATATAAGACGCAATAACCATCACCAGTAACAAGATCACTATCAGGTAAAAGAATCCGCCAAAAACAAAGTCATTGAGAAGATCTGCAAAGAAAGATAGTCTCATAAATGTGTTTCCCAGATCAAAGATACTTCCCGCCGCTTCACTTCCTCTATAGCCTCCAAAGAGGTGACGCACGCTTGCCGGATAACTAATTACCGCCAGCAAAAGAGAAACAGCGCAGGAAGAGACATATAGTATTCCTCTTTTTAGATTCTTTTTCCAGAATACAACATAAGCGCTATAGGAAACGCCTATAGCCACAAAGAAAAACAGGTAAAAATACTGTGTCAGAAATCCGAAATATGAAACAATCATTATTGGAAGCATATGTCCAATAAAGAATTTTCTCTCTGAAATCTCTTTTTCTTCCTCCTGCACCATTCTCACATGAAAATAAGCACACAGAGCAACAAAAAGTGATAACCAGGCATACATCCTGATCAGCATATTACAAGATATAATCTGAGGATTTACTCCATAAAACAAAAGAGCTGCAGCTTGCATCCCAGCTGAAACCCTAAGTCTTTCAAGGATCAGATATAAAATCCAGAAGCAAAGGGCAAAAGCCAAAAGATTTGTTATGATTCCAGTCCATTTTGTAAAAACACCAGGAACAATAGAACAAGCCGTATGAAATATATAGTAGTAAAAAGGTGGATGAACATCCCATGACTGAACCAGCCGTACCAGCCCAAACCTGAATCCCTCACCTGGTTTTACAACAAATTCATCGAGAATAGTCTGCCTATCCTGCCACTGTCTATCTGGCTGGTAAAGCCCCATTGTTCTATTAGAAGAAAAATAGGTATAATACTCATCTTCGTGAAATCCTGCCTTTTGAAAGCCAAAGTAAACATTTACTATTATGGAAAACACGAAAATCAATATTATACCTATTCGTTTCATTTATAAACCCTCTATAAGCCGCGAATTCTGGCGTGAAGCATTCTGATTCCCCTTGGGTTTACTGCAAGGATCATAAGATATGCCTTCTGCTTGCCAGTAAGATAATCATTTGCAAATATCTCCCCTAGATTTCCTCTGATAAATCTGACAACAGCTCTGTAAAAAGAATTGTCTTTTGTCATTTTGGAAATCGGTATATGAAGAAGGTAGTCCAGTCTCTGGACAAATCCAAACCTAAGTGCTATATCAGTAAGCTCAGGATGATTTCTTTTTACCAGTTCAAGTACAACATCGCTATTTCTTACTATATCTGTAAATACTGATGGGAAATAATCCTTATCCTCAGCCTTTTTGCGAGAATTACTGCCAGTTCTATAAAACACATGATAATACTGCTGCGGAAGAATCACGACTTTATTAACCTTCTCCAGCATATGGATCATCAGATAAAAATCTTCGTTAAGCTCTCCCTCAGGAAAAAGCATATCTTTTCCGAAGAATTCCCTTTTTACAAGTTTGGTGCAAAAAGATGCATCTCCTATATGCATGAGCAGCGTCCTAAGATGCTCAGATGGAGTAATCGTGGTAATCTCAGAAGGAGGGATAACAACATCTGGAAGGAGACTTCCATCTTCTGCAATCTCATTTCTTGAAATCTGCACCATATCTGCATCATATTCAAGACTTGCCTTCATCAGAGTGCTGTACATGTGCTCATCAACAAAGTCATCGCTATCCACGAACCCAATATAATCACCTGTTGCTCTGCTGATGCCAAGATTTCTGGCACTACTGGATCCACCGTTTTTCTTGTGAAATACCTTTACGTTTCCATAGCGCCCAGCCAGATCATCAGCCACTTTTCCAGTTTCATCAGTTGAACCATCATCTACAACAATAATTTCAAAAAGATCTGCCGGATAATCCTGCGCAACTAGAGACTCCACGCACTTGGGCAAAAGGTCTTCTATGTTATAAGCCGGCACTATTACTGAAATCTTGTCCTTAAAATCAGGCATCTGCTTCCTCCGCAATCTGCATCTGCTGATACAGGTCATAGCCAACTGTAAGAATAATAACAAGCATAGCTACCGTCAATGGCCATAACATTGTAACTGTAGAGCCAAATAAATATCTTGTATATGTGATCATGGATATCACCTGCAAAAATGCACAGATTGGAAGCCTCTTATAGCTATAAAGTGCATAAACAACAGCCAGCATTTCTGGCATATAGCCATATCTCTCATGCATTACAGGCAAGCAGAAGCAGCAAAGTTCTGCAGTAAAAATAACAAGCGTGATTATAAATTTATCCGTGATCTTAAACTTCTTATGGTAAATATATGAAGCCAACATTCCAAAAATAATAACTGTGGCCAATACTCCAGCCCTTATTACAAGCTGCCTTGTTCCCTTCTTAAGATCAGAAGTGATAATAGTGTAAATGCTAGGGTAATTCATAGTAAGTCTTGAGAACATAGAAACCTGATTGCCATATATTCCAAGAAGATCTCCCCAGCTTCTGCCAGCAATAGCCGCAGGAATCATCGCAAGTACGTGAAAAACAGGTATAGCAAGGATATATCTGATCTTTATCCTATTCTTTAGCCACATGATTATTATGAAAGGCATAAAGAAGATTGCCTGCTGCTTGAAACTGTATGAAATAGCAAGGTACATAAATGCCCTGAAATCATTGCCTCTTATTATATGCAAAAGAGAAAGCAATATAAATGCAGTATAAATAGAGTCATTCTGAGCCCAGGCAGCACTATTTAATACGACTGTAGGCAGGAAAAGAACTCCATAATAAGAAAGCATTGTCTTTTGTATATTCCCGCCTGTTACCTGGAAAGTAATGCGGGCCAGATTCACTGCACATACAAAGTCAAACAATACTGACAGGCTCTTTACCAGATACATATCCTCAACGTTTCCGCCAATGTAATGAAGTATCACTATCAAATACTGAAACATACAGTTATAGTCAAATGTACTGGCAGCTGTCACGCCGGGCTGAATTCCGAGATAGGCAAATCCTCCAGCCTCGTGGCACTCTCTCATCCAGTCGGCAAAGGCTGTTACATAATCGCCAGACTTAATATCATACAAAGAGAAGCGAAAAAGAAGCCCCATAGCTGTAAGCACCATGGCGCACAGTATATCAAAGCACTTTAGCTTCACTTTTCCAAACTTAAATTCCACTTCAAAAATCTTGTCAATCATTCTCATAAAGCTTATTCCAATCTATTCTTTTCCTGCAGAGTTCTGAAAAATCCAGGAGGTGTCAATATGGGTGCTATACTCATAGGTCCCTCAGGGCTTGGCTGCGGCTCTTTCCCATCAAGGTACTCTCTTGCAAACCTCACAAACTCCCTGGCTCCGCTTTCTGCATTCCATCTTGAGCAAATAGTATCTTTTGCCCTATTACCAAACTCTCGAATTTTATCTCTATTTTCAAATAAATACAATACCTTGTCAAAAAAGCGCTCAAAACTGCCGCTATTGTAGGTAAGACCATTTATCTCATCCATAATCAGAAATGGCACAGCTCCTGCTTCGAAAGAAGCAACTACTGCGCAGCCGCTCTGCATAGCCTCATTCACTACTGCTCCCCAGCCCTCGAGATAATTACTCGTAAAGAGAAATACATCTGCCTTTTCCATGTAGCTTACCACTTCAGCTGGCTTCATGGCACCTCTTAAAGAAACAAGACCGCCAAGTGCATATCTGTCTATAAGGCCACTAAGCTCTTCTCTCTTATCTCCATCTCCAATTATGTCCATGTGGAAAGAGTAATTTTTGTCCCTTAGCCTTCTTGCTGCCTCTATTGCAAATTCCGGGTGCTTTAGATCTATCAGTCTTCCAGCCCAGCAGATATTTATAGTATCTAATGGCCCTATTTTCTCAGATTTGGTAAAAGAGCTCTCTGCCTGTCTTTGCGGAAAATAGCCCCACTTATACTTTTTCCCAGGGTAGCTGTTTATCAGTTCAAAGTCTGAAGCCACATAAGCTCCTGCACACAAAAGATATACCGGTTTTTTCCTGTATTTTATGTGCTCCTGATACTTGCGCATAAGCCCCTTGGGACTTATAAATTTCCATTGTCCTTCCCTATAGATACGCTCGCTTAATCTAAAGGTAAGCTTACCGGAAGAAAGCCTTGTCTTTTCAATATCAGCAATTACCCCATCAGACCATCCCAAAATTGTTACATCACTATCAAGAATCAATCCTCTGGCCTTTTCTTCTTCCTCATAGAACAGTGTTACAAAAGGGTAATCTTTTGTATCAACTCCCCAGCCCATTTCCAGCCTCTTCTGCTCCATAGGGCTTGTCTGGACAAAATGAAATTCCACATTTTCCATGTCGTTCATAGCAACGCAAAAAGGAAGCTGATGATGATTTATGTAGTTAGAGACAAAAGTAACAACTATCTGTCTTTCCACTGTTTTCATCCTTTATGATCAACTATTTCTCTATATATTTGCATGAGCTTCTGATAATTAGCGTCAGGATCATGGGTAATAAGCGCATGCTTTCTGGCATTATCTCCGTAAACTGCAGAAATCACAGGTTCATCCCACATCTGAATTATGGCATCAGCAAGCTGATCGCTATTTCCGCCTTCAAAGAAAGTACATTCCTTGTTGTTCTGTATCATGCTGGGAATACCACCAACTCTTGCAGCCACAATTGGCATTCCAAGGAGCATTGCTTCCGCCAGTGAATTGGGGGAATTTTCAAGAATAGATGGACATACAAAAATACTACTCTGCAGCATCTTTTCCTTCATTTCCTGCTCGCTAAGCATTCCCACCATAGTGACCTTCTTTTTGAGTTTTCCTGATGATATAAGGCCTCTTAAATACTTGCCATAGGCACTTGCCCTCAGAAAATAAGGATATTTACTCTGTCCCTTGCCTATGATATTATTGCCGGCCACATACAAATGCGCATCAGGATACTTTTCCAAAATCTTAGGCATAGCCTCCAACATAAAATGAAAGCCCTTGAGAGGATAATCTCCCTGAGACAAAAGGATGCTATGTGGAATTGCATCCTTCTCCTGCCACTTGCCTTCATAAAAAGCAGGCCTCATTGTCTCATTCATGGCGAAATATCTGGCGTTCGGATTTATTGCACTAGTCTCTTTCCTGTCAAACTCAGTTCTGCCTGTGATATTTCCAGCCAGAAGAATTGTCTTCTTTTCCCTCTCGCCTCTTATTCTGTACTTTTCCTGCTGCTGCAAAAGAGAATCCTCTTTGAGCCTGTCTCTGAATGTAGCCGATCTCTGAACTGATTCAGGGAGCCTGGCCATATATTCATCAGCAATTCTTCCGCATAATCCCTGTATCCCCAAAAGTACTTTCTTGGGATCATCAAAAGATTTAATCATTGCAAGCGCATGTGGAAACTCAGTTCCAAAGATATGCACTATATCCGGCTTAAAATCTTCCAAAATCTGGGCAAATCGATTTTCCAAAGCTTCATCATAGTTCTCTGGGTGATTTAAATCCTCTTCAAAGCCGTAGTAAGTAACCCCATCTATAACTTCACTAGATGAGGCAATCTCTCCACAAGCAGGAAAACATACACCAAGCAAAACCTCTCTCTCTGACTCTCCTGCCTTAGTTATTCTGTTAAAGCAGCCAGACAACCAGCCTTCTCTTACGGAAAAATTAAGATCATGAGCTCTGGCATAAGCTGGAAGCATAATATTACATAACCAAAGAACCTTCAATATCAATCCTCCTTGCCACCCTTTGCCTTATATACTGCTGTTTTGATGGCATTATATAAACCAGCCGTTATTCTATTATTCGCTAAAAATGTTCTAAATCCAGACAAAGTAACAACCCTAAGAAAATCATACTTCCGTATCTGAGCCCTGGTTAGATAATGTTTGATTATCTCACTTCGCTCCTCTTCAGAAAGCTTCTTATTCTGATCTGAGAACCCTCCGCCCTCATAGCTTGAAATAACAGTCTTTATATAATGAGTTTCTGCTTTATCCTTGTAGTAGCACCTAAGGAACTGCTCATAATCAGCCCTTACCTTATATTTCAGATCAAATGGATTATTGTAGATCAGTCTCTCATCATAAAAACAAGCTTGATGTGAAGGCACATTTCTATAACATGCGTAATCATTTATTGTAGGATTTGAGGCCACAATATGACCTGTCTGAGCATCAAATATATCGCCATAATAGATTGCAGGAAGCGTAGTACCATTCCTGTGAATTCTCTTTTCTATCTCATCATGCACAGTTCTTAAGACATTCTCATCATAGAACCTGTCGCCACAGTTCAGGAAAAAGACATATGAAGGTTCCTCGCCAGCTTTTAAAAGCTTGACCTCCTGAGGATCATCAAGTTCCTCTCTCATAGCTCTCTTTTCCTTGATCTTGCCTTCAAGAAAAGCCGTAGCAATATTCATACCGTGGTAAATTCCATTATCGCAGCTCTCCAAAAGAGTTATGACTTTTCCTTCATCTTCGCCGGCAATTCCAATATCATATGCTATTTTTAATTTATCAATGGATCCATCAGTTGACATTCCGTCCTTTATCAGAATCCTATAGTCAGTAAAGATCTGCTTTTCTACACTTCTAATAGTTTCAAATAGCTTCTCGCCGGGATTATATGACACTATGATAATTGTAAAAAATGGTTTCTTCATATCTTTATACTCCCTTAATAGTAGCCTCTTTCAGAAAGTGTCAGTGGCAGGTCATGGAACAAGAACGTTTGATATGGTAAAATCCTGACGCCGTCAGCTGAAGCTCCCCTCATATATAGTCCAAAATATAGAATGCAGGCCATGATAACGCATGCTATTGCAATTTTTCTTTTCCTGTCATCCTTGATACTCTTTAATAATGCAGGCACAAACAAGATATGTGTAACTGTGAGATAATATCCTATCCTTGATATTATTGGCAAAAAAGATCCAAACACATAAAGAGCAATTGATAGTACATTGCATATATGATAGAACCTGTTAGTTCTGCTCTCCATGACCACATCCCTATAAAGCCACAAAGTAAGTCCTAATACCGCAAGGCATCTTAAAATATTTACAATGCTTGTTCCACCCTCGAGATAAACTGTGTCTTTGTAGGATGGATAGAGCCACACTACAATCTTCAGATAAAAATCACTTAGTACAAAGCATGAGCATCCAAGGATAAACAGCGCCACATACATAAATCTGTTCCACTTTATCTGAGCAATCACATATAAGAGCAGAACCACAAGTAGTGATTTGTGGAATAAGCTTCCTATCAGGATTATCAGCACAAATCTAGGCCAATCCTTGTTTATAACATATTTTATGGAAAAAAATGCCATGGACAGAGCAAGATAATATCTGACCGTGCTAAGAGACTGGAAATAGTAGCCAAGTAGCATAAACATGGCAAAGCTCAAGGTAAACCATCTGCTTTGATCAAGCATTCCCTTCATAAAAAAGAAAATAGTAGCAAAAGCAAATATAGCAAAAATAAGAAGGTAATTCTCAAATCCACACAGATAATAAACAATACAAGCAAGCGCATTAAAACCAATCTCTGTTGGAACATAAGCTCTACTGTAGGCAAGATGCATAAACTCAACATAATTCAAATAGTCATTACCCACATTAAGCCTTAAAGCTGAAACTGAAAACAGCAGCACAAATATAATAAGACAGCAAATTATATTAACCATCTTTTGTCTACTCATGCCCCTGTAGATCAGTGCGCTATGCTCACTCTTTAGTTCAGTTTTTCTGATAAGTAGTGCTGTCAAAAGCACTACTACAGTAAGTGATATATAAACTGTCACTGCGTTTTTATCGTCCTTCCGTGTCTTACTCCAGACAACAGTATTCTGTAGCTCTTAAACAATCCGTATTCACTGCACATTTCTGCTCTATTTTTTAGCAAAAATCTAAAGCCCCATACAAAAGCCATTTTCCCATAGAGGAAATGATACAAAACGCCTCTGTCAAAAAAGAATTTCTCAGTATAACCCTTAAACCAGGTGGACTCATTTTGTTGTTCGTGCCCAAGAACTGCTGTGGTTCTGTAAATTGAAAGTCCTGCCTTTAAGCAATCATGCAAAAAGAGACTGTCTTCTCCATTCATATATGGTGCCCCGCCACCAAATAAAAGGGAATACTTGACCCCAGCCTGTATCAGCTTTTCTCTTCTGGCACAAATAGCATAGGCTGGATATCTTCCGTAATTCATCCAGGAAATCCTTGCATAATCCTTATTCCAATAAGTTTCTCTTCCAGCCTGAGCTTTAACATTAAACAAAAGAATATCTGCTTCCGGATGAGCATCAAACTCCTCCAGAATTCTCTGACTATAGCCATCATCATAGATGATATCATCATCTGCAAACTGGATTATCTCAGATTCCGCATTAAAAAGACCTGTGTTTCTAGATAGTCCTACACCTTTTTCACATCTGCGAAGTATCCTGATAGTATTGCCTTTTATGATCTCTTCCTGATCACTTAGCTCGCTCTCAAACTCTTTTCCTGCATCACCAATTAGCTGGTCCACAATTATGGCATCTGATTCAATATTCATTATGCCCGGCAAATCCAGAGCCTTCTTGTTAACAGCTGACACCAGCATCTGGAGTCTTTTTTTATCCATATTTTTCCCCATTATCTGAGACCGTAGTATCTTTTTATAAATCTACTATCCACACGAACCATCAATATACCAATGATAGGACATTCATGTTTTTTGAGCTGAGCAATTACATGTTCTGTCATTGCGCCCTTCCTTACTCCGTAAGGCACGCACAAAATAACGCCGTCGCAGGTCCCTATTTTCCTGTAATTATCAAGAACTGTTCCTGGGACAGCCATAGCTGTATATTTTACGTTACTAGAAGCCTCTGTTCCTGCAATGATTTCCTCAAAAGAAGCAAGATCAGCCAAAGATTTTTTATCATCTGACAGACTATCTGTAGAAATGACTGTAACCTCAGACATACCCTCTACAGCCTTGCCTGTGGCTGCCACAAGTTCATTTTTCAAGAAATCCACAGGTTTATCGCATAAACATCCAAGAACATTTAATGAATATCTCTTTTCCGCATCCTCTGGAACATAGATTGCATCATCTAAAGCTGCTAGAAGCATAAGAAAAAGAACTGTAGCCACAATTCCAACTACAGCACCTGATACTGCTGCAACTACGCTTCTGTCAGAATAGGTCACAAGCTTGGCGTTCTCAATGCCAAGAAGCTTTATAGAATCAAAGGCTTTATTGTTATCTCCAAAGCTTTCCATGGAATTAACTGAAGCTTTTAGTATTAAATCTGCCATTTCCTTATCCTGGCACTCTACAGTCAGCCTCATAACCCTTACATCTGAAGGAATATCAGCAGTGATTGCATCCAAAAGTTCATCTCTGGTAATAACTTTTGCATCGCCATAGGTGGAAGATGCACCATCGTCCCCTACTACAAAAATCTGATCATTTTCAAGCTCAGAAATTATAGGATTTAAAATATCATCTGTTGGCAAAAGCTCTTTATCCCAGGTGTAAGCATTATAATAATCAACCAGTGATCCCTTATTCTCGTCATAGGCAAAGCTTATGTAAAGCCTGGCCACAGCTTTGTAGGTCTTGGCTGGTCCAAAAGTCACAGTCACAAGAGTATACAGCCCTGCTGCCAAAAGTGCGCCAACAAGCGCTGCAACCGGAATGATCCAAATCTTCCTTAGTAATCTAAGATAAAAGCTCCTTAGATTTAAACTCTCATCTAAATGTCCCTTACTTCCTCTTTCCATACACTTCTCCCAAAGGCCAGCTATTACCCTTTTTTCTGGGCTGTAATCTGGTTTTCATCAACACCCTCTGTGCTATCTGGCGTAAACAGGATCTTTACTGTTAACAGCATAAGCTTTATATCAAGCCATACTGAATAATTCTCTATATAAGTCAGATCAAGCTTGAGCTTGTCATATGGTGTGGTGTTATATTTGCCGTAAACCTGCGCATATCCGGCAAGTCCGGCCTTAACCTTCATTCTGAAGGCAAATTCCGGCATTTCTTCAAGATACTGAGCAATAATCTCAGGTCTTTCAGGCCTTGGGCCTATAAATGCCATATCTCCAACCAATATGTTAAAGAGCTGTGGAAGCTCATCAATCCTACATGCACGAATGAACTTACCGATAGGTGTGATACGTGAATCATTCTTGGACGCAAGTCTTGCTACTCCATCCTTTTCCGCATCAACCCTCATACTCCTGAACTTCATGATCTTAAACTCACGCCTGTTCTGAGTACACCTCACCTGTTTGTACAGTACAGGGCCTCCATCATAGAGCTTGATGATAATAGCTGTTATCAGCATGACAGGTGATGATAAAACTATCAGCAAAAGAGACAGAACGATATCTATAAGTCTCTTTATAGCTCTCTGCTCAATCTTTATAGCATATTCTCTTAAGAGCAGAACAGGTGTGTCAAACAGGTGCAGCTGTGTTGAGCCCTTTAATAGCACATCTGTGATCTTAGGCATAACATAAATCCTTATGTTTCTACCATAACAATATTTTACAAGGCCATTCCTATACTCACTTGGAACATCCCAGATAATAACGCCGTCATAATCACCAAGGCATTCCTCGTAAATCTTCTCAATGCCCTCTGAAATATTCATTGATCTTACAATATGATATTTATCTTTCCTTGAATTAAACTTGTGGGTAATATCATCAACCGGGTATTTGCCGCTTACAAGAAGGAGTCTTCTAGGCTTAAATATCCTCATGTAGAGCCAGTTCGTGGTATATGCCCACAAAAAAGAGATGATCAGCTGAATTATGAAGATCATCACCATAGGTGTAACCCTCACAAGCCAGTTTCTCAAAAGTGAAAGCTGAAAATAAGAAATGAAATTCACCATGAAAAGAGCAAAAATCTGTGAAAAGAAAACATCCATAGGCTTGAGATAGCCAATTTTAAGCCCTCCATAGGTGTTAGAAAAGAACAAAAGAAGTATAAAATAGATTCCAAGTATCAACAAATGACCTCTGAAATACAACTTAAGTCCGTTACCAAGAACGTATCCATCCTGACTCACACGAGTTGCAGATACAATTGGATAATATGTTTTAAACCAAAACCAGGCATACACCAGGGTCTGCATGGTCAGTCCTATAAATCCAAGGAATAATACTAAGACTCTCTTAGCTGACTCCACATTTTTCATACCAAATCCCCTTTTGGATCACAATCTTCTAAGTGTTGCTCTCACAGCCCAGCCCACAAAGTAGTAAAAGGACTTAATGACTGACAGATCCGCGATATTTCTGTAAAGGAACCATATCCTCTCGATAGCAACAAGTTTATTTGAGGAAAGAGACTTGCCCGGCCTTCTGTAAATTGCCAGATTTTCGTCAAGTCCGTAGGCCACATAGCCACTCTTTAAGATTCTCCACCAGGTAGCCGTATCCTCACTCGGAACCTGTGGCATATGGATTATCTCCATATCAATCTTCTCAGTATCAAACATAACAGTAGTAGTAAAGATAACTGTTCTGGATAAAGCTTCCTTGAACTTAAGAGTTTTGGGGGCTCTCACAATTCTTCCGGTAGGATTTGCCTCCTCATCACCAAACTCATAGGAATGAAAAGAAAAAGCTGCACCAGTCTTTTCCATGAAGGCCACCTGCTTTTCAAGCTTATCGGGTTTCCAAACATCATCCGCATCAAGGAAAGCTATATATCTTCCAGAAGAAGCATCGATTCCACTGTTTCTGGCGGCTGCAGCCCCTTCATTACGATCCTTGCGGATCAGTCTGATCCGCTTTCCCTGACTATTTATTATCTTTTCTATCACATCACAGCTACCATCTGAGGATGCATCATCCACTAAAATGAGTTCCCAATCCCTGTAGGTCTGCTCGCACACCATCTCGATAGTATGTTTTATATATTTCGCTGCATTATATACAGGAACAATAATGCTAACCATTATAACTCCTCTTTAACAATATACATTGGACGTTTCTTGACCTCTAAATACGCCTTTGAAAGATACTGACCTACGATTCCAAGGCAAAAGAGCTGCACTCCACTCACCAATGAGATTATACAGATTGTTGAAGCCCAGCCCACAGTGTTATTGGGATCACCTACTGTAAGTTGTCTCACAACTATAAAAATAATAAATATAAAAGCTAAAAAGCAGAACAAAACGCCAAAGACTGATGCCATAGCAAGTGGTGCTGTTGAAAATGCCACAATACCATCCAACGCATAGAGGAAAAGCTTCCAAAATGACCACTTGGTCTCACCTTTCTTCCTCTCTATATTTTCAAATTCCAGCCACTTAGTATTAAAGCCAACCCATCCAAATATACCCTTGGAAAACCTGTTATATTCCTCAAGAGAAAGGATAGAATCCACAAACTGCCTGGTCATAAGCCTGTAATCCCTGGCTCCGTCAATTATCTCTGCCTTGGACATCTTATTGATCAGCTTGTAAAACTGCCTTGCAAAAAACGACCTGATAGGCGGCTCACCCTTTCTGTCAACACGTCTTGTGGCTACACTGTCATAGCCCTCATCAACTATATATTTGTACATTTCAGGTAAAAGAGCTGGTGGATCCTGTAGATCACAATCCATAACAACCACATAATCTCCCTTAGCTCTCTTAAGTCCCGCATACATTCCAGCCTCTTTTCCAAAGTTTCTGGAAAAATCTATCAGATGGACTCTTTCATCTCTGTCATGAAGATTTCTTACACGCTTTGCTGTCTCGTCCTTGGATCCATCATTAACAAAGATAAGCTCTATCTCAACATCTTTCTCTTTAAAAAATGCCTCATTCTTCATGAGTTCATCGTAGAAATCAAAAATATTGTCCTGCTCATTGTAGCAGGGGACAATAACACTTAATAGTTTCATACTATTGCTCCCATCATAAAGGCTATGATTTTTGCGCATAGGAACGCAATCCTACCAAACATTTTACACTTATCGGAGGGTTCTTTCAACGTCTGCGGCCCTTATACACTTCTACTCCATTGCGACCTGTATTCAAGGGGGCTTATACCTTCTATCTGTTTAAAGATCCTTGAGAAGTAATAGAGCGGCGAAATCCCACATTTATTCCCAATCTCCTCGACAGTTTCATCTGTAAATCTAAGAAGCTGCTTGGCATGGGTAATTCTTGTTATCAAAAGATAATTTATGATAGATGTTCCAAACTGCTCCTTAAACCCCCTTGAAAGAGTGTATTTGTTTATAAGAAACATATCCGCCAGCATATCAAGACTTATTTTCTCATTATAGTGGGTATCTATATAGTCTTTAAGATTAGTAAGTGTAGAAGCATTGCCAGAAGTTGGTACAGTCTCAGGATTCCAGCTAAAACTCATCAGAAAGGTAATAAGGCTTGAAAGCTTTTCATTTATCTTGATATCTCTGATATAGTCAGAAGACCTGGCTATGGCATTAAGACTATCCCACACCCCCTCCGTCATTAGTTCTTTATCTGGATGAAATACTGGCTGCCCTCCTCTTTCCACATATTTAAGATATATTGGAAGAGCACTTTCTCCATTAAAGTGTATCCACTCAAGACTCCAAAGATCTTCTGACGTTCTGTGAGAATACGGATTTTTACAGTTTATAAACACGCAGTCTCCACTTCTTACCACGTATTCTCGTCCTCCATAGTCTAAAACTCCGCTTCCTTCCTTGACATAAAAAAATAAAAAGGAATCAAGGTTCTGTCTTTTACTGGTATGAGTCTTTCTAGCCTTCAGGCTCCCTATTTCCTGTAAATACAGCAAATTTGATTTAGCAAACTCTGAGGGAGTATACAACATTCTATCTGAAGATACATATTCACCTTGAAACAGCCTCTCTCCCATAAAACCTCCCTTGGGGAAACACACAATATTTACTCAAAACTCTAGTTTCTGCATTGTCTTGATATCTGTAGTGTAATCCTCTCGTCAAGATAATGCAAATCAAAATCAAGAAAGTGAATTCTAATCGTAAAATTTCAGCACTATAATGTGAGAGAAATATGCAAATATTTTTATTTGAAAGGACAAATGTATGGCAAAAAAAGCACTTATTACCGGAATAACAGGTCAGGACGGATCATACCTTGCAGAGTTTTTGCTTGAAAAAGGCTATGACGTTCATGGCATAATTCGTAGATCTTCTGTTGATTACAGAGAAAGAATCGCACACCTTGAGGGACATCCTAATTTCCACCTCCACTATGGAGATCTTGGAGATTCAATGAGTATCCTCGGTGTAGTTGGAAAGGTTAGACCAGACGAGATTTATAACCTCGCTGCACAGTCACACGTTCAGGTTTCATTCGATTCACCTGAGTTCACAGCTGACGTTGATGCAACAGGTGTACTTAGAGTTCTCGAGGCTGTTCGTCAGTGTGGCCTTGCTGATACTTGCCGTATTTACCAGGCTTCTACATCTGAGCTTTATGGTAAGGTTGAGGAAGTTCCTCAGAGTGAGAAGACTCCTTTCCATCCATATAGCCCATACGCTGTAGCCAAGCTTTACGGTTACTGGATCATCAAGGAGTATCGTGAAGCTTACAACATGTTCTGCTGCTCAGGTATTCTTTTCAACCATGAGTCAGAGCGCCGTGGAGAGACTTTCGTTACTCGTAAGATCACTCTTGCAGCTTCCAGAATTGCTCAGGGCAAGCAGGATAAGCTCTATCTTGGAAACCTCTCTTCACTTCGTGACTGGGGCTATGCCAAGGACTATGTAGAGTGTATGTGGCTCATCCTTCAGAACGACAAGCCAGAAGATTTCGTTATCGCAACAGGCGTTCAGCACTCTGTTCGTGAGTTTGCACAGCTTGCATTCCACTACGCTGGAATTGAACTTGAATTCAAGGGCGAAGGCGCAGATGAGAAGGGTTATGACAAGGCTACAGGTAAGGTCCTCGTTGAGGTATCACCTGACTTCTACAGACCTACAGACGTTGTTAACCTTTTAGGAGATCCTACAAAGGCAAAAGAAAAGCTTCACTGGAATCCACAGACAACATCATTTGAAGAGCTCGTAAGAATCATGGTTGAGCACGACATGAAGAAGGTTGCTGTAGAAAGAGCCAATGAGCACGTAAAATTCAACCTTGCCGAGTTCCTTGAAAAGGGTATCGACAAGTAATTGGAGGCAAATAAAGTGGAGAAAAATGCAAAAATATATGTGGCTGGCCACCGCGGAATGGTTGGTTCTGCCATTGTCAGAGAATTAGAAAAACAGGGCTACACCAATATTATCACCAGAACTCATGCAGAACTTGATCTCACAAGACAAGATGCTGTAGAGAAGTTTTTTGCAGAGGAAAAGCCCGAGTATGTTTTCCTTGCAGCTGCCAAGGTTGGTGGTATCATGGGTAATTCAGAAGCCCTTGCCGACTTTATGTATGTCAACATGATCCTTGAGATGAATGTTATAAATGCTGCATGGAGAAATGGATGTAAGAAGCTTGAGTTCCTTGGTTCATCCTGCATCTACCCTAGAATGGCTCCACAGCCTATGAAGGAGTCATGTCTTTTGACTTCTGAGCTTGAGAAGACTAACGAAGCCTACGCTCTAGCCAAGATTTCAGGACTTAAATACTGCGAGTTCCTTAACAGACAGTATGGAACCGACTACATTTCAGTTATGCCAACAAACCTTTATGGTCCAAATGATAACTATCACCCAACTCATTCACATGTACTTCCTGCTCTTATCCGTAGATTCCACGAGGCCAAGGAGCAGAATCTTCCTTACGTTACATGTTGGGGCGATGGAAGTCCACTTCGTGAGTTCCTCTATGTTGACGACCTTGCTAACCTCTGCGTATTCCTTATGAATAACTACAGCGGCAACGAGACTGTCAATGCTGGAACAGGTAAAGAGCTCACTATAAAAGAGCTTACAGAGAAGGTTGCTAAGATCATTGGTTACGAAGGCGAGATTCGTTGGGATCCTTCTAAGCCAAACGGAACTCCTCGTAAATTACTTGATGTTTCTAAGGCTGCAAATCTTGGTTGGACATATACTACAGAGTTGGATGATGGAATCCGTCTTGCATATGAAGACTTCCTCAATAATCCAATGCGTGCAGAGAGATAATAATAAGCAAAGAAAAACCCGGAAGAACTCATTCTTCCGGGTATATTTATATGATCATTTTTATTTAAATTCACAAGCAATATATGTATCACCGTTATCGGCAACATAATATGCAATTCCTACTGATGAAAAACTCCCTCTCACCAAGTTTGCATAATGCCCTTTACTTAATGTCCAGGCATAGACCACATTTTCTGGCTTCTGCTGATTAAAGTTTCTTGCATGAGCAAGATTCTCGCCCTTAGTGAGATTTGATACTGTATACCAGGCCTGCCCATTAGGACGAGTATGGGAAAACTTCTCTGCACACTCCTCTGCCCGCACATAGGCAACTTCCTGCAAATCTGAATCCATTGTGAAAGCTTCAAGTCCTGCAGATTCCCTCACAGAATTCATCAGATCAAGAACATCCTCTTCACTGGACGCTCTGGCAGTTACTGGTGTTAAGATCATCGATACCATCAAAAAAGCTAACCAAATCGCAAATGCTTTCTTCATAAAGTATCACCTCTTTCCCTACTAGTATGATACTTTATTTCGAAGCTTAAGCGCGATAAATTAACGCTTTTTTATACTTTTTTATTCTTTTTTTAGATTCTTATCATTTGTTTAGAATTTCTTTACTAATTTTTCAATGGCATAAAACCACTGAAAATATCATAACCTCTAAATTCAATTTCTCCTTCCATGTTCTTAGGAGCTGAAGGGAAAAGATCATATCCTATCCTGTCTCCTTCAACTGGATAATAGAATGTCATTCCCGATATTTGGAAAGTATCTGCTTCATACCTGCCATAATCCTGCTGAACTAATAGATAATCCGGATTAAACCTTGGCATATCCTCTTTGACCACATTTACACCTTTATATCCTACCCATACAGCTATTATGATGGCAATTATAGCGATTAGTCTCTTTGCAAATATGCCATCAGCATCAAGTAGATTAAAACCACGGACAAGCAGTCTTCCAAAGATAATTGCAAAGGTAAGGCAAACATAGACCTCTCCATACCTTATAAGTGGTGCCGTAAATAACCAGAATAAAAGGCATACAACCATGGTAGTGCTAATAGTAATAAAATCAGCAAAATTTAGTATGCTACGGCGACTTATGTTAAATATCTTTTTCTTTCCAAACTCTGTCTTTTTGTTGATTGCGACAGCAAAGAAATACACCAGGCAAACAAGGTAGATTGCTATAGCTGCTATGTCAAGTATCAACATGATCTTGTTTAGTCCATGAATACCTGCAAACCACTGCGGAAGCCACTGACTTAAGGGCATATCACCATAAGTCTCAACATCAGTAAATCCTCTGCCATAAACCTTGATCTCCTTGGCATCATAATCGGCAATTCCCTTAGGAATCTTCCAATCTACACCAAAGAGGTTTATGGCTGTTACCGGGTAGACCAGCCAGCCCGATATTATCAGATTCCTGATAAAATATGGGATTGCAATTATAAAAGCTAATAATACAGAGATCAAAAGCGCTTTACTTTTACCTGGATTTTTACCTGATAAGAGTCTGTATATCGGGATGATCGCAAGTATCAGTATCGGAGCAGCTGAGAGTTTAATAGTAACAGCATATACCCCAAGAAGTGACAACATGATGTAAGGCACATAAGAGCGCTCATGCTTGACATTCATATCAAGCCACCTTATTACAATATAAAATATAATTGTTGATAGGAAATAATCTGATGCTGGGGCTACTATTTCATCAAACACCGTGAACAGATAGTATATGCCCATTATTCTTGCAAAATCAGATATTATTGGATGACCTCTTCTTACGATATCCTTTAGATCAAGACATTGCCAGGCTAGCATCAGAGCACAAAAGCCAGCCATAACATGGAAGGACTGTCCTGTTATAAAGCTCATACTATAGAGCGCTGATAATGCGAAGGAAGCGCTATTATAAGCCAAACGGACATGAAGATTTCCAAGCCCCTTAATAACGCCATAATCTTCTATCCAGTGGATTGCCTGTGCATGATATAGATCTGAGTCGTAATGCATTAACCCATGTGAAGTGCCATAGGCCATTATAAGAAAAATCAAAAGATAGTAGTATCCTGTATAACCAGTTACAAAAAGGCGACTCACATCAATAAAGTCGCCAATCAGTTCCTCTCTGTAATAAACTGCAATAAGTACGCAGAACGCAATCATAAGTACATTTGCAGCAATACCAACGCCTGCAAAGATACTAAAAAGTTCAGCGTAAACTGTATTAACCACAAGACCAGCTACTATAAAGCTCGCCCTGAAATGTGTATTATATTTTTTGTAGGTTCCCTTACTGCCTTTCTGCGAATGCATGCACTCAAGCGATGTTACAAACTTAAGAAAAGCAAACCCCGTCAAATAAGTTGTGATTAAAACATATATCCAAATAAGTACAACAGATAGCATGTACTAATTGCCCCCGCATCAAAAATCATAAAAAGTTGCAAACCACTATACCTATCACTATTCCAAGGATTGCACCAAAGAAAACCTGAAGTGGTGTATGTCCAACAAACTCTTTTAGCTTCTGTTCTACTGGAATATCGCTATTCATCTCCTGGAACCAATCCATCATATTGTTTATGACCTTAGCCTGAATTCCAGTTTCTCTTCTGACACCCATAGCATCATGCATAACGATAAGAGCCATAATTGCAGAAACTGCAAACTCAAAGCTACTGAAGCTGTAATAAAATGCTGTTGATGTAACAAGAGCCATTACTGTAGCTGAATGTGAACTTGGCATTCCGCCATCTCCAAGAAGTCTTTCCGCATTAAATTCCTTATTTACAAGTATATAAATAAGAGTCTTTAAAAACTGTGCTGAAAGCCAGCCAAAAAATGATGCGATAAGTATCTTATTACTAAGTATCTCATAAATGTATTGCATATAATTCTCCAAACTTTCCTGCCTCTATTACAGAAGCTCTTTCAAATACTCTTCTATCGCATCGTGCCAATCTGCAAACATATAGTCAGATGTAAGCTTAAGCATATAGTTTTCAAGAATACTGTAGGCAGGTCTAGGAGCAGCCTGAGGATTTTTCTCAAGGTATTCTCTGGTAGTAACATGATTAACCTTAGTGCTCTTTCCGGCAATTCTGAAAATCTCATCTGTAAAGTCAGCCCAGTTTGTGCTTCCTTCGCAGGTTCCATGGAATGTTCCAAAATTATCTGTAGGGAAAAGATAGCATATAGCCTTAGCGAGCTCTTTGGCGCTTGTAGGTGTTCCCTGCTGGTCCATTACAACACTGATCTCATCCATCTTCTCAGAAAGAGAGAGCATTGTCTTTACAAAGTTCTTACCATCACCATAAAGCCATGCAGTTCTTAAAATAAAGTATTTATCTGCAAACTGCTTGACTAATTGTTCTCCGGCAAGCTTTGTTTTGCCATATACACTGACAGGGCCAGTCTTATCAAACTCTATATATGGTCTTGTTCCATTACCCTCAAATACGTAGTCAGTTGACACGTGTACGAGTTTGGCTCCCACTTCTGTAGCTGCTATAGCAAGGTTTCTAGGTCCAATGGCATTTATCTTATAAGACAGATCAACATCGGATTCCTGCTTGTCAACAGCAGTATACGCAGCGCAATTGATAATAGCTGCAGGTTTGATCTCCCTTGCCAGGTTTACTACAGCATCAACATTTGTTATATCAAGAGGAGTAATTCCATCTCCCTGAAACACATCTGTATTAATTATCTCAATGTTACTATTTGTGCAAAGTTCCTTATTGATTGCTCTTCCAAGCTGACCATTACAGCCTGTAACAATAATCTTATCCATAAAATGCCTTCCTTAAATCATTTCTTTTTGAACAGAACGGACGGCATTTCTGCCGTCCGCAGTAAATACAATTCATTAATCAGCGTACTCTGTCCCATTAACCTTAAAGGTTGAGAATGAACCGCCCTTTTCCTGAATGACAAAGATCATAGTCTTTCCTGTATTGAATACAACCTCTTCTCCATTGTCATCGTAGTACTTGGTTGGTTCGTAGTCTGATGTCTTTTCCCAAGTAACATGGATCATCTTGCCCTTTGTAAGATAGTAACCATCTCTTGTTTTGTCATGCATCTGATAAGCAAGATATCCGTTACTGTCACGAACCTCATGATAAGTTCTCTGGATGACTACATTAGCAAAAGCAAGCTGTTCACCTGTGATGGCATCCTTCTGAGCTGACCCGTAAAGAGTCTTAAGATATACCTCTTTTTCTGGATCATATGTAAGAGCTGACTTGGTAACAGGGTAGCAGCCAGACATGTCAATATCTGTTGCTTCTACTGCATCAGCATATGCATCAAGAGTATTAGGGTTTGAATATCCTGTGAAAGTAAAATGTGGACCTTCCTGGAAATATTCAGCCCTGTGTGTAAGTGAAAATCCTGCCTTATCAATAGCAGCCTTTACATGTGAACCATCTGTGAAAGCTGTGTGCTCAGAGGTACTTCCCTCAGGAACTCTGAAGAATGCACCATAATCTGGTCCCATTGCCTTACCACCAACACCATTTAAGTTATCTACATCATCAACCTTATTAGGTCTTGTCTTACCTGTAAGAATACCGCTTACATAAAGCTCTGGACCGCCGTAATGAATGATTACAGGATCATACTCGAGAGCAGCATATACAAAATAGTCACGGATACTTCTTACATTACCGATTCTCTCAAGATTTTCCCAGTCCTGAACGATACCCATCTGACGGCTCATGCTGCCTTCTTCCATGATCTCATAGAATACTGACACATTGCTAAGTCCGTACTGTGGCTGCGCCTCCTTGTTGATAGGATACATTACAGCCAAAGGTCTTGTTGTATTAACAGATTCATCAACCCACTCGTTTGTAAAATAGCTTCTGACCATTCCTTCACGTGGTGGTTCATCCTCATTAACAACTTCTTCAGAAACCTCTGTTGTTGCCTCAACAACTGGAGCAACATCTTCAAGTTTCTCAATACTGATACCAACTACAGCATCATCGCTCGATTTACCACAGCCAATAAGCATTGAAGCTGTGATTCCCGCCAAAACAAAAGCTTTAAATCTCTTCATTCATCTTCCCCTTTTTTGTTTTACTCACCCAGTCCACTTTCAATAGCCTGAACAAGAGCATCCATTGCCTCCTGCTCATCTGGGCCCTCACACCTGAATTCCAACTCATCTCCGCACTTTATGCAAGCACCCAAGACGCTCAGAACACTCTTAGCATTAGCTGTATTCTCGCCATAGCTAAAAGTAATATGTGACTTATAGTTCATTGCTACCTTACACAGATTGCCTGCAGGTCTTAAATGAAGTCCTGTAGGATTTGTAATTACTACCTTCTGGCTTATCATTAAAGCATAACCTCCTCGATGAGCTTTGCAAGTTTCTTAGCTTCCTCTTCGATCTGCTCCTGATTCTTACCTTCGATCATAACTCTTACAAGTGGCTCTGTTCCTGATGGTCTGATAAGTACTCTTCCATCGCCAGCAAACTGTTTTTCAAGATTGGCGATTGCATCTGCGATTTCAGGATACTCCATATATGAATCCTTCTTGTGTGTAGGAACATGTGCATTAACAAGAGCCTGAGGCATTACCTCCATCACCTTTGCAAGCTCAGAAAGTGGCTTGCCTGTGGATACCATTACCTCCAAAAGATGAAGTGCTGACAAAAGTCCATCTCCAGTAGTATTGTCATCCAGGAAAATGATATGTCCTGACTGCTCACCACCAAGATTTGCTCCAATCTCTTTCATATGCTCAAGTACATATCTGTCGCCAACCTTTGTCTTTTCAATCTTGATGCCTTCTCTATCACCCATCTTGAAAAATCCAAGATTACTCATTACTGTAGCAACAATAGTGTCTTTCTTGAGTCTGCCATTTTCCTTCATAAATTTACCGATGATAGCCATGATCTCATCACCATCTACCATCTTGCCATTCTCATCAACAGCCAGGAACCTGTCTGCATCGCCGTCAAAAGCAAGTCCAATATTAGCTTTCTCAGTGACAACTCTTCCCATAAGTTCTTCCATATGAGTTGAGCCACAGTTAGCATTGATATTGGTTCCATCCGGATTATTGTGGATCACTACAACCTCTGCACCAAGCTGTCTGACAGCCTCAACAGAAGTATAGAAAGAAGCGCCCTCTGCGCAGTCCATTACAACTTTCATTCCGGAAAGATTAATATCAACGGCATTTAAATTGTGGTTGATGTACTCTTCTCTTGCATCTGTGCGATTCTTGATCTTACCAACTCCAGCACCAGTAGGCATCTTGACGCCTTCCATGTTGTTTCTGATAAGTTCTTCTATTTCATCTTCCATAGCATCTGGAAGCTTGAATCCATTACCGTCAAAGAATTTTATTCCATTAAATTCCATAGGATTGTGGGAAGCAGAAATGACAACACCTGCATCCACTCTGTATTTCCTAGTAAGATAGGCCACAGCTGGTGTAGGAATTACTCCAACATTTACTACATCAGCTCCGACAGAACATGCCCCCGCCATAAGAGCACTCGATAGCATATCTCCTGAAAGTCTAGTATCGCAGCCAACCATGATAGTAGGTCTGTGATTAACTTCTTTTGAAAGCACATACGCTCCTGCCTGTCCAAGCTGCATTGCAAGAAGTGGAGTAAGCTCATCATTGGCTACGCCTCTTACACCATCTGTTCCAAATAATCTACTCATAAATAAAACCTCTTTATTCCTTTTCTTTTACAGTAACATAAGCACTAACTGCCGATTTAACATATACACCTTCTGGCAGTTTCCAAGAGATGTAACCATCATAGGTTCCGGCCTTTAGCTCTGTCAGATCATTGGCTGTCATTAGATCACTTATGCTGACTGAACCAGTAATATCTGACTCTTTTACCGCATCTATATTGCTCCTAAGTCCCTGAAGTGTCAAGGACACCTGAGTATACTCACTATCATCGATATAAACATCAAATCCGTCTACTGAACCGTCAATTGATATCTTATCGGTGCTGATATCAAAAGTTTTCTCAATGACTGGACCAATATACACTACTACAGAAGCTGTACCATTAAAATCACTGTCTCCAAAGCTGATTCCTGAAGGAAGCGCACTGGATAGATCAACCGAAGTAGTAAGATTAGCTGTAAGTCCAGCTACATCAAGACTATCATCTTCTACGATCAGTTCGTTAATGGAAGATATTGCGCTGCTCCTGCCTGCAACCAAAACTTGCTCAGGAGTAGAATCTATCTGCCCTGTAAGAGCATATCCAGTTGCCGGTTCACCCTTGACTATATACCTGACGGGAACATACTTGGTCTCCAGAATCTGAATGTTGACCCTTACAGTCCTTATGTTCATAGATACACCGGACTGAGCTATATCGAGAGCATTACCCTCAGCATCATACAGAACTATATCCGCATCAGTACCGATGTTTGATGTAAAGCCTGTTACATCTACGTCAACAGAAGCCTTCACTACACTGTTTACAAAGGACTCTGGTCCACTTATCCTGACCATATTCTGCTCTGTAGTAACATCACCTATAACATATCCATCAGCTACTGTTCCGGAAGTCGAGGCACTAAGAGCAAGGCTCTTGCTGGCCTTTCTCTCAACGTTCAGTTTGACCACATCTGAACTAAGAGAATAATTCTGAATCTTATCAACATACTTGTTGGTAGTCACATCAATCTTAACAGTATTGAGACTGGACAGATTCTGAATATCAGCAGTAGCAACTATGTTACTGGGGCTGAGCGAATCTATCACAGCTCGTGGAGCATAGATAGTCACAGAGCTTATCGTATCACTGCCATCCAATATTGTATAAACCTGACCCTTGTCAGTTATCAGGTTTCCATTCTTGATAGTTACCGGGATATTGGTGTATCTAACTGAAGTGATAGGGTCATTGATATTAGTTACCAAAAACCACACTATTACTGCAAATATCAGTGATGCCAGTTTCAATCCCCAGTTGGCTGTTAATTTCTTCATTTCCTAGCCCTGGCCTTTCTGGCAAAATGCTTGACAGGAGCATCTGTCTTGTGCTTGTTCTGAATAACTCTAAGCCTCTCTCTGAGTCTGTCACTGTCAACAGCTCTCTCAAGTTCTCCTTCATAGGCAACACTGATTTTGCCCGTTTCCTCAGATACTATGATAACAAGGGCGTCTGTTGCCTCTGATACACCGATACCTGCACGATGTCTTGTTCCAAGATCCTTACCAATCCCCATATTGTCTGAAAGAGGAAGATAACATGTTGCTGAAGTAATCCTGTTGCCTCTGATGATAACTGCACCATCATGAAGAGGTGTATTGTGTTCAAAAATATTGATAAGGAGCTGGCTTGTTACTATTCCATCCACATCAATTCCTGTTCGCTCAAACTCAGTAAGAGGGTGGCTCTGCTCAATAACAATAAGAGCTCCTGTTCTCACCTTTCCCATCTCTACGCAGGCTCTTGTGATCTCATTCAAAGTTTTATCTGAGAATCTCTCTTCTACTCTGCCATCTCCGATGGTAAAGAAATTCGATATAAAGTTCTTTCGTCCCAATTCCTCAAGTGCCTTTCTAAGCTCAGGCTGCAATATAACGACCATAGCAGTGATGGCTATTCCTACTACCTTTTCAACAATCCACAAAATAGTGGTCATATTGAAAATAGCTGCAATAAGTATAAACACAACAATAACTATGACCCCTTTTAGAAGAGACCATAGTCTTGTATCCTTGGCCCATACCAAAATGTGATATACAAGAAATGCTATGATAAAGATTTCAAGCACATCGAAAAATCTTATGGTGGGCATGTGTAAAGTTGTTCTGTTAAAATCAAAAAGAAAATCCATAATTATCTATGCCTTTCCTTGGCACGATTTATTCTCTTAACCCTTCTCTCTGGAGCAGATACTGTAACCTTTGGAACTGCCTTAACATAGTAATAATAGTCATCGTCTTCAAACTGAACCTTCTCAGTTCTGCTGTAGTCCACATTAAATGCAAAGAATTCCACGACAAGCATCAAAGCAGCTGAAACTACTGTTCCAACTATAACTCCAAAGAAGGAGATATTTGTCTCGCAAACCAAATCTCCGATAAGGATACAAACTATAAGGCTGATTGCTCCAGCACCAATAGCTATTCTCCAGGAATGATCTATAGAAGATCTGCGAATCACATATACCAGAATAAGAGCTACTGCAAACGCTACTATCATGACCATCATGGCCTTATCTCCAAGAATTCCCTTAAGAACTGCCTGGAACTGATTGGATGCTTCCTCAACGTCTGTTCCAAGCTTGGCAACATTAGCTCCTGATGAAAAATATGTGATCATGTAATAAATGATAACTCCAAAAGATACGGAAACAATGGATGTAGGAAGTCCCAAAAGTCCCATAGCCAGTGGCATCACATATGGAATATGCAAATAGAAAAATATTGGTGTAAGGAGTACTGCCAATGTATCCTTTGGAGAAAATCTAAAGTATAAAAGGAACATAAGCAGCATAATGATAGCAGCTATAAGTGCACTCTCTACAGCAAGAGAATACAGATGTCCCAGCATAAACACCGCAGCCATCAGGACAATGCAATTGGATGGCAGAATAGCACACAACAAAGAAGCCATCAGGACAATAGCTATGTTATTAAGCGGCTGCATATAGCCCAACTTGTTATTGATAACAGCTATTGTTATAAGGGCAAGAACAAATTTCCAGACATAGGAAATGTAAGTTTCGTATTTAATATAAAATTTGTTGATGTATTGCTTGAGTTCAAGTAATGAAGTCATATTATCAATCCTTTTTTTCGTACATTCTAGCTAGCTTTTTTAAATTTCCATAATATGTCTTCATACTCTTTCGCATTTTGGAATATCGATATGAATAAATGACATATGATGCAAGTGAATACACGCCAACAAGCAGGAGGTATAGTATCAAGTACCTCCTGCCAACTGACAATAGATTCTCTGTATTATAGAGGTTTGATAATACCTCTTCAAAATTACATAGAACATAGGTGCCAAGAAAAATACCATATACAATCGTTGCACTTATCACTGACTTTATAATGTTATAGCCTATATAGTCACTCTTAAAATAAGTGTTTATGGAATCGTTCTTCTTACCTTCTCGATCTATGAATGCAGCCATTTTGGTCATCAAAATGACTTTTTCTTCATCCAACATTGCTACTCCTTATGTATCCAGGAAGTGCATTCCAGCCTTACCTTCCTTCTTGACTGGTTGCTGAATTGCAGGCTGAGGCTTTGCAAATGTATTATTCAAGTTGTTAGCCATAGATGCCTTACATTTAGCACAGTATCTTCCTGTCTGTATTTGTGCTCCACAATTCTCGCACTGTATCTGAAGTGGAGAATCAGAAGTGAACATCAAACGCTCTTCACGAATCCACTGCTGAATCTGCTTGGTAGTAACACCATTTTCTTCAGCGATCTCTTTGAGCCCTGCTCTTGGATTATCGACTATGTACTGCTTTACCTTTTGGAAATCTTCCTCTATAGCCTTCTTACAGGCATCACACACAGGCTGACCTCCAATGTAGTTAAACATTTTACCGCATCTTGCACAATTCCGTAAGTTCATATAGTGACCTCCGTCTATTTTAAGTAGTTTGCCCGATTGCTAATGTCAGAAAGTATATCTTCCTGGTACCGGCAATCCGAAACTCATGGGCGATCTCGTCAATAGTACTTCCAGTTGTATAGATGTCATCGATAATAAGTATGCACTTAAATTTTACATCATTTCGCGTTATATTAAAAGCCTTTTTCAAATTATTGCGGCGTCCGCGGGCATCAAGTTCCTTCATAGGAAGGGTATTTTTATTCCTGACAACAGCATCTGTATACACAGGAATTTCCAACTCTCTCCCTATCATTTTGGCAAGAACTTCTGCCTGATTATATCCTCTTGTAAGTTGTTTACCCTTGTACATTGGAACCGGTATTATAGCATCTATCCCAAGGTTTCGGATAGCCTTGCCATAACGCTCATATACAGCTCTGCCATAAAACCTTGCATATTCCTGTCTTCCCATGTACTTAAATTTATACACAGATCCAGAAATACTTCTGTAGTCAAACACCGCAAAACCTCTGTCATAGACGTGTCTGACCCGATTACAATCGTAACAGAACTCCTTACTACTATCTGCCTGCCCAAGGGGTTTTCCACATTTCATGCATGTTGCACCCCTTACGTACTTTATCTTCTTTTTGCAGTTGTCATGGATCAGCTGCCCAATGATCAGCTTGCCATTTCTAATCTTTATGGATTCAACAATATCGTCACAAACCGGGCATCTTCTTGGAAAAATTGCCGTGACAACGCCCTCTTTTAAATCCCATATATTATCACTAAATTTCTGAAGCATTAAAAAACTCTTCTATCCTATCTCTAAGTCCTGTATATCTCTTTAACTGCTGCTCATTATCGACCATGCTAAAGAGTGTCTGGCTACTTCCAAGTATGCACACTGTGCTCTTGGCCCTTGTAACCGCCGTATACAGCAAGTTCCTGTTAAGAAGCATTCTGGGGCCGCCCAGGATTGGCATGACAACTGCAGGGTACTCACTTCCCTGGGACTTATGAATTGTAATAGCATAGGATAGCTCAATTTCATCAAGATCAGAAAAAGGATATCTGACCCTTCTGTGCTCATCATATTCCACAACTACATCCTGAGAATACTCATTTATCTCTCTTACAATACCCATGTCGCCGTTGAAAATGCCTGTTCCCGAGTCAATAGGTACGTTATATTTGCCCACAACTTCCCATTCTGCCTGGTAGTTATTCCTGATCTGCATTACCTTATCACCCTCACGGAGAATCAAGTCCCCGTAGGTATGCTCTTTTTTGGAAGGTGCCGGAGGATTAAGATATTCCTGCAGTACCAGATTAAGCTGTATCGCGCCAAGTGGTCCCTTTCTCATAGGTGTAAGGACCTGAATATCATAAGCATTAGCTCCCACATACCCTGGGAGTTTGTCTCTTATAAGCTGTATCATGTGCTTATAAATGACGTTGCTGTCATCTCTTTCCAGAAAAAAGAAATCCTTGCTCTTATTATCAAGAACAGGCATCTCACCATTGTGGATCCTATGAGCATTCATTACAATATCGCTCTCTTCTGCCTGTCTGAATATCTTTTGCAATATGATTGTTGGAAACCTGCCACTCCTTATAAGGTCGCCCAAAACCTGCCCTGGCCCAACGCTTGGCAGCTGTGAGCTGTCCCCCACCAGAATAAGATGAGTTCCCGGAACAAGAGCCTTTAATAAGGCGTAAAAAAGATGAATATCAACCATAGACATTTCATCTATGATAATGGCATCCGCCTCCAGGGGGTTATCCCTGTTCTTTTCAAAATGAACTCCGCCAGACCTTACATCATCATCCTCACTAACTTGTCCTGAAACCTCAAGGAGTCTGTGAATTGTCTTGGCTTCATAACCTGTCGCTTCCGTCATCCTCTTTGCAGCACGCCCTGTTGGCGCAGCCAGCATAATATCCAGTCCCTCACTGGCATAATAATTTATGATTGTGTTGATAGTAGTAGTCTTACCAGTACCAGGACCACCTGTAATGATCACTATTCCATTGGAAATGCTCTTTAAGACTGCTTCTCTTTGAAGATCATCTAAGGATATACCTCTCTTTTCCTCAATTTCGCAGATTTTTTTGAGATATCTTTCCTTCTCAGAAGCTGACACCTGTTCAGTCAGATTAAGTTCATGAAGCATAGCGGCACAGCCCTGTTCTTCATAATAGAAGCTTGCAGCAAAAATATTATTTTCATTCTTACTGATAAGCTTCTTTTCCATCATAAGGTTTCCTATCTGCACCCTAATGTTTTCCTTGTCAAAAACAGCCTCCGGTCCACTTGATAATATCCCTATAGTCCTATCTATCAGCTGTTCCAGTGGAAGATATGTATTGCCATCAAGAGATGCCTGCAGCAGGCAATATAGGATTCCTGACTTGATCCTGTATTCGGAATCAACTGCTATCCCAACCTTTCCTGCTATTTCATCTGCAGTCTTAAAACCAACACCGCTGATATCATCCGCCAGCTGATAAGGATTCTCTTTGATAATGTTATATATCCTGCTACCGTACTTATTAAAAATCTTCACTGCAAGGGTGTTGCTAATTCCATACTGCTGCAAAAAGATCATGGCATCACGCATTTCTCTTTTCTCAGCCATCTGCAATGCTATATCTCTGGCCTTTTTCTCGCTTATTCCCTTTATCTCTACAAGCTGGAGCGGATCCTCTTCTATGATCCTAAAAGTATCTTCTCCGAATTTCTTTACAATCTTGGCTGCAAGGGCCTCTCCAATCCCCTTGATAGCACCAGACCCCAGATAGCGCTGCATCGAAACTGCATCATCCGGAACCACTTCTCTGAAGCTATCTACCTTGAGCTGTTCTCCATAAACAGGATGTGTCACATAGTTTCCCTTTATCTCCAGAAAATCCCCTACATCCGCATTCTTGAAATTACCAGTACAGATGATCTCATCTTCATCCGTCACCAGGTTCACTACTCCATAGCCATTCTCTGCATTCTTGTATATAAAATGTTCTATATATCCCTTTACTATTTCAAGTTCTTCTGACATGTTTCTGATCAATTCCTCATATTTGTTCGGGTCAAAACATATAATTGTTCCATAACTTCGTTATTCTCGCAATTCTATGACACCTATATCATCATATGATACCACAATAAAAAGCGCATAATTCTTAATCTTTCTTAAGAATTATGCGCTAATAAGTTCAAATGAATCTGTTTACTCGTTTGACTCAGTTTCCACCTGGCCTGGAGCCTGTGGTATGTCGTAATTTCGTTTAAGATTTTCATACAACATCTGGGCAAATCCGTTACTTTGCTTCTCTACAGCTGTTGCAGTAATATCCTGAAGAGTCTGTCCTTTAAAGTAATCAACCAGCGTCTCGTTAGATTTATCACCACTTTCTGGTTTGAGTGCATCTACAGACTTTTGCATTTCTTTAAACATCTGCTCAAGGAAATATGCTTCAAAGCTCTTGCAGGCTGCCCACAGTTCATCATCAGAAGATTTGTCTGAAACATTTTCTAGTTTCTTCTGAAGTGCAATAGTGGCAGCATTCTTGCTTTCATTTGCTGCAAATTCAGTTATGGCCGTAGCATTAAGCCCTGTAATATCCAATCCTGCCATAATTATCCCCCGTTGGCCCATGGCCCTTTATTATCTATTATCTCTTCAAGCTGTTAGCTGTCTGCATCATCTCATCTGTTGTCTGTATTGCTGTAGAATTCATCTCATAAGCTCTCTGTGCAACAATAAGATTAACCATTTCCGTTGCAACATTTACATTTGATCCCTCAAGGTAACCTTGAACAATCTCACTTGGCTTTATACCATTTCCAGCAGCTGTGCTCTCTTTTATCACAGCACCACTTGCAGCAGTTTCTTTCCAGGCTGCACTTCCAACTCTTTCAAGGCCTTCCCTGTTAGGGAACTGGTACATTTCAATCTGGAAATTCTGTATCTGCTGTGGAACACCATCTGCATCAGGATAATAAATCTTGCCATCACCGCCAATTGTTATACGGCTAGCCACAAGGTTTCCTGTAACTCTTATCTCCTGATCATCTATTCCAAGGACCTTATTACCCTCTGCTGTTGTAAGGACAAGGTCTGTGCCGCCAGTCTCTGCTAATGCCCAGGTAAAGTTACCATTTCTTGTATAGAGCTGTGTTGTTCCATCTGTATCAAGATAACCAAAGAAACCATCACCGCTGATAGCCATGGCTGCCGGATTATCACTATTTAAAAAAGATCCCTGTCTAAAAAACTGGTTTATTGTAGAAGTACGGACACCAAGTCCCACTTGAGAAGTTGTTGGCTTCGGATCTCCGTTAGCTGTAGTGGTAACGGTCTGAAGCTCCTGATATAGAAGGGATTTAAACTGCGCACCCTGTGCCTTGTAACCTGTCGTATTGACGTTTGCAAGGTTATTAGAAATTGTATCTACATTTGTCTGCTGTGCATTCATACCTGTCGCAGCGGACCATAAGCTTCTTACCATAAGCCACCTCCGATCGAGATAAAAAGTATTCTTACCGTCCTCCGTGACTGGTAATCTCTGCTCTTTCTTTATATCGGTTCGTTCCCTATGATATATTATTAAAACTTTCTAAATTTTATCCAAGTCGTCCAAGCTGGTTAGCTGCAATATCCAAGGTACCATCAATTGTAGTTATCATTCTCTGGTTCGTATCATAATTACGCTGAACAGCAATCATTGTAACCATCTCATCTACAACAGATACATTAGACTGTTCCAAAAAACCCGGATAAATTGTGTAGGTTGCATCAACTGTAGCAGCGCCATCTATTGGAATAAAGAAGTTCTCTCCATAGTGTTCCAAGTTGTCATAGCTTATTCTTCCATCAGGATAAACAGTCTTCTCAAAGTCAAAGACTCCAACTCTAGCCACTACTTCACCATCCTGAACAATCTCACCAAGAACATTGATCTGCGTTGAAAGGTTAGGATCAAGCTGGATCCTTCCGCCCTCTGCTGACAAAACATAATCTCCGTCTTGTGTTACAAGAATACCTTCACTGTTAAGAGTAAAGTTACCGTCCCTAGTGTACATTGTATTTGTAACACCGGCTGTATCTCTTTCAATATTAGCAGCCTTATTCGTGTATTCTACACCAAAAAAGCCATATCCACCGATAGCGAGGTCGAAGGTATTATTTGTTTCCCTCATTGGCCCCTCTGTCCAGTCGACATAGCCTTCTCCAATTTTTACACCAGGATTAATGATGCCCAGTCCACGTGCAGTGTTAGGGGCATCAGTATAATCCTTTATTTTCAGCGCAAGTTGATCTCTAAAAGCCTGAGCAGTTGCGCCTTCTTTTTTATAACCATTTGTGTTGGCATTCGCAAGATTGTTGGTGAGCACATCCATTCTGTGTTGCTCGTTGATCATACCGGTGTAAGCAGTGTATAGACCCTTTACCATACAATTTCCTCATACCATCCTGGTCTTATCTTTAGACGTTCTATCCGTGAACGACAATTGCTGCAATGCAGCCATTTTAGTTACAACAGATCAGTCCTCGTGATATCCAACAATAAATTCCACATAACGGCCTGTTCCTATAGCAACTGCTGTCATAGGATCCTCAGCGGTCATAGTGTTGATACCAGTCTTGGAATAGATAAGATCCTCAAGTCCACGAAGAAGTGCTCCACCACCTGTAAGAACAATTCCTCTATCTGCGATATCTGCAGCAAGCTCTGGAGGAGTGTTCTCAAGTACACTGTGGATAGCCTCAATAATCTGTGATGTAGGCTCTCTAAGCGCTTCCTCTGTCTCTTCAGATGATACTCTTACTGTCTTAGGAAGACCTGTTACAAGGTTTCTTCCTCTGACATCCATGTAATCATCCTCAGCACGTGGATAAGCTGATCCAATCTTGATCTTAATATCTTCAGCAGTACGATCACCAATCAAAAGATTGTGCTTCTTTCTCATGTAACGTACGATAGCTTCATCGAAATCATCACCAGCAACCTTAACAGATGTGCTGACAACTGTTCCACCAAGGGAAATTACTGCGATATCGGATGTACCACCACCTATATCAACAATCATGTTTCCACATGGCTTTGTAATATCAATACCAGCGCCGATAGCTGCTGCAATAGGTTCCTCGATAGTCTTAACATCTCTGGCACCGCAAAGTCTAGTTGCATCCTCAACGGCCTTCTTCTCAACCTCAGTAGCTCCACTTGGTACACATACTGCTATGAAAGGCTTACGATGTATTCTGCGTCCAATAGCCTTCTTGATGAAGTATCTCATCATCTGCTCTGTAATCTTGTAGTTAGAGATAACACCCTGACGAAGTGGTCTGACAGCGACAATGTTGCCTGGTGTACGGCCAAGCATGAGCCTTGCGTCCTCACCGATAGCCTTGATCTCTTCTGTATCTCTGTCATAAGCCACAACTGATGGCTCTTTAAGTACTACGCCCTTGCCTCTAATGTAAACAAGTACAGAGGCTGTTCCTAAATCAATTCCAATATCTGCGTACTGCATATTTCCTAAGTACCCCTTTCAAATGTAAAGCAAAACACTACAGTTCTGCCAATTAGCTCATAATATCACTACGATTATAAACCAATTTTATCGCCTTGAAAAGAGGGCCTTCCATCCTAATGTTATATCGGCTGATATCAGCGCAAACTTTAGGGGGGCATGCATACATGTCCCCCTAAAACTCAAATACTCACTTTAACATTTTCTTTATATATGCACCTGTATAGGATTTCTTGCACTTTGCAACCACCTCTGGAGTTCCCTGCACTACAACAGTTCCTCCTCCAGATCCTCCTTCAGGTCCCATATCGATGATATAATCACCTGTTTTTATTACATCCAGGTTGTGCTCGATCACAACCACTGTATTGCCCTGTTCTACAAGCTTGTGCATTATCTTAACCAATTTCTGCACGTCCGCAAAGTGAAGTCCTGTAGTAGGCTCATCCAGAATATAAACCGTCTTACCAGTTCCAACTTTGCTAAGCTCTGTAGCCAGTTTAATACGTTGTGCTTCACCACCGGAAAGTTCTGTACTAGGCTGTCCAAGCTTTATATATCCAAGTCCTACATCATATAGAGTCTGGATCTTACGCTTTATTGTCTTGACGTTTTCAAAGAATCCCAGAGCCTCCTCAACGGTCATATCAAGTACATCGTAGATGCTCTTTCCCTTGTACTTTACTTCCAAAGTTTCGTGATTATATCTCTTTCCGCCGCATACCTCACATGGAACATAGACATCAGGAAGGAAATGCATCTCTATCTTGATTATTCCATCACCGCTGCAGGCTTCACAACGTCCGCCCTTAACGTTAAATGAAAATCTTCCCTTCTTATACCCTCTTGCCTTGGCATCCGGAGTACCTGCAAAAAGATCTCTGATCATATCAAATACACCCGTATAGGTAGCTGGATTTGATCTTGGGGTACGTCCGATTGGAGACTGATCAATAGCAATAACCTTATCAACCTGCTCAAGTCCCTCTATTGCCTTGTGCTTACCAGGTATTACTCTTGCCCTGTTAAGCTCTTTTGCCAGGCTCTTATAAAGAATCTCATTAACAAGTGAACTTTTTCCTGATCCGGAAACGCCAGTAACAATAGTCATAACGCCAAGCGGAATCTCCACATCAATATTCTTGAGGTTATTCTCCTGAGCTCCTATCACTTTGATAAAACCTGTGGGTGTGCGCCTCACGTCAGGAACTTCAATCTTTAGCTTTCCAGAAAGATACTGACCAGTTATGGATTCCTTGACTTCCATGATCTCTTCTGCTGTTCCGCAGGCAACAATCTTGCCTCCGTGTGATCCTGCTCCAGGGCCAACATCTACAATGTAATCTGCTGCCCTCATAGTATCTTCATCATGCTCAACCACTATCAGCGTATTACCGAGGTCTCTAAGGTTCTTTAGAGTATTAAGCAGCTTATCATTATCCCTCTGATGAAGGCCTATACTAGGTTCATCCAGTATGTAACATACTCCGCAAAGTCCTGAGCCAATCTGTGTCGCAAGTCTTATTCTCTGAGCCTCGCCGCCTGAAAGAGTTCCTGTCGCTCTTGAAAGAGACAGATAGTTAAGCCCCACATCTATAAGAAAGCCTACTCTTGCTCTTATCTCTTTGAGTACCTGAGCTCCAATCAGCATCTGCTGCTCAGAAAGTTTCAGGTTCTCAAGATAGTCGTGGAGCTCACCAATCGACATAGAGGTGATCTCAAAAATGTTCTTGTCATCAATAGTTACCGCAAGAGATTCCTTTTTAAGTCTCTGACCGCCGCATAGCGGACAAGGGGTGATTCTCATGAATTCCTCGTACTCCGCCTTCATGTTCTCAGAAAAGGTCTCTTTGTATCTCTGCTCCACATTCTTTATCAGGCCATCAAAAAGAACCGGATAATCCCCAACTCCTCTGCTGCCTTCATAGTGCACCATAACCGTCTTGTCTGCCCCATGAACCAGCATATGTCTTACCTTTTCAGGAAGGTCTTTGTAAGGAGTATCAAGACTGAACTTATAAGCCTTGGCAAGAGCCTTTAAGGTAGCATTACTAAAGCTTCCCTCCTTGTTGGATGACTGCCATCCCATAACAACGATACAACCGTCATTTAAGGAAAGGGATTTATCCGGAATCATAAGATCCTCATCAAATTCCATCTTGTAGCCAAGTCCAAAGCAGTCAGGACATGCTCCGAATGGGTTGTTAAAAGAAAAGCTTCTTGGCTCAATTTCCGGAATGCTTATTCCACAGTCAGGGCAGGCAAAATTCTGACTAAAGCTAAGCTCTTTGCCATCCACAACATCCACCAGAAGAAGGCCATCAGCCAAAGCAAGTGCGCTTTCCACAGAATCTGTAAGTCGTCTTCTAAGGTTCTCATTATCTTCATGAACTACGATTCTATCTACAATGATTTCGATAGAATGCTTGATGTTCTTATCAAGCTTTATCTCTTCCTCTGATATTTCATACTGGCTTCCATCGATCCTGGCTCTTACATAGCCAGCTCTTTTAGCTCTGTCGAGTGTCTTGGCGTGTTCACCCTTCTTACCCCTTACAACTGGAGCCAGGATTTGGATCTTGGTATTCTCCCCAAGCGCCATGATCTGGTCACACATCTCATCTACAGTCTGCCTTCTGATCTCACGACCACAGTTAGGGCAGTGAGGAATACCAATCCTGGCATACAGAAGTCTGAAATGATCGTAGATCTCAGTAACAGTTCCTACTGTTGACCTTGGGTTTTTATTAGTGGACTTCTGATCAATGGAAATAGTTGGCGAAAGCCCTTCTATCCTCTCAACATTAGGCTTGTCCATCTGTCCTAAAAACATTCTGGCATAGGAAGACAAAGACTCCATGTAACGCCTCTGTCCCTCTGCAAAAATAGTGTCAAAGGCAAGTGATGATTTACCTGAGCCTGAAAGTCCGGTAAATACTGTGAGTGTCTCTCTTGGAATCTTGACACTTACATTCTTTAAGTTATGTTCATTGGCACCGCGGACTCTTATATAATCATGAATATCAGAGGGTAATATCCTCTTGGTCGTGGTGTTCTTCTTGGTCATATTTCTGTTATCTGTACTCATATTTCACTCCTGATCAGTAAGTGGTTTGTCACTTACCTTCCGTTAGATCATTAAGTATCTTCTTCAGCTCAATCATCTGGTCACGCAGAGTAGCCGCAGTCTCGAAATCAAGCTCTGTAGCAGCCCTCTTCATCTTCTTCTGAACATCACCAATAAGTTTCTCAAGTTCTGCCTGATCCATAGACTCTGGATCCTTCTCAAAGCGTACTTCTTCCTTGGCAACTGCCTTGGTAACCGCGATAAGATCACGGACTGCCTTCTTGATAGTCTGAGGTGTTATGCCATGCTCCTTATTATATTTCTCCTGAATTGCACGACGTCTCTTAGTCTCGTCAATAGCCTTCTGCATTGAATCAGTCATGTTATCAGCATACATGATGACTCTTCCCTCAGAGTTTCTGGCTGCACGTCCTATAGTCTGTATCAAGGATGTTTCTGAACGAAGAAAGCCTTCCTTGTCCGCGTCAATGATAGCCACCAGAGAAATCTCAGGAATATCAAGGCCCTCTCTAAGAAGGTTGATACCAACAAGTACATCGAACACATCAAGTCGCATATCCCTGATGATTTCAGACCTCTCCAGAGTATCAATATCTGAATGAAGATATTTTACTCTGATCCCTGACTCTGCAAGGTATTCAGTAAGGTCCTCTGCCATGCGCTTGGTAAGCGTAGTAACAAGCACCTTGTTCTTCTTGTCCACTTCTGTCCTGATCTCACCTATAAGATCATCTATCTGTCCCTCAACAGGGCGTACAGAAATCTCAGGATCAAGAAGTCCTGTGGGCCTTATAACCTGCTCTGCTCTCAACAGCTCATGTTCTTCCTCGTACTTACCAGGTGTAGCCGAGCAAAATAGCATCTGATCTATATGGGATTCAAACTCCTCAAAGTTAAGAGGTCTGTTATCCAATGCAGATGGAAGCCTGAATCCATAATCTACAAGAGTAAGCTTCCTACTCCTGTCTCCGTGGTACATGGCTCCAACCTGAGGAATAGTCATATGTGACTCATCAACTATGATCAAAAAATCTCTATCAAAGAAGTCCAATAGAGTAAGTGGTGGTTCCCCAGGCTTCATAAAATTGAGATGCCTTGAATAATTCTCGATTCCAGAGCAAAATCCCGTTTCCCTCATCATCTCTACATCAAAGTTTGTTCTCTCGGATATTCTCTGGGCCTCAATAAGCCTGTCCTCGCCCTTGAAAAACTTTATCTGTTCCTCAAGCTCCTTCTCTATATTGTCACAGGCCATATTTATCTTCTCCTGTGGGACAACATAATGGGAAGCTGGATATATCATCACATGGGTCAGTTCGCTCCTGACCTTGGCTGTAACTGGTTCTATCTGACAGATCCTGTCTATCTCATCTCCAAAAAACTCTACTCTTATAAGATAATCATCCGCGTTGGCAGGGAAAATCTCCACTGTATCGCCTCGAACTCTGAAATTACACCTGTTAAGATCCAGATCGTTTCTGTCGTACTGAATTGCCACCAGATCCTTGATAAGATCATCTCTGTCCTTCTGCATTCCTGGTCTCAATGAAATAGACATACCCTTGAATTCCTCCGGGCTGCCCAGTCCATAAATGCAGGAAACACTGGCTACAACTATGACATCCTTCCTCTCCGCAAGTGATGCCGTAGCGGAAAGTCTCAACTTGTCTATCTCATCATTTATGGCCGAATCCTTGGCTATATAAGTATCAGTCTGGGGAACATAAGCTTCTGGCTGATAGTAATCATAGTAAGAGACAAAATACTCTACGGCATTCTCCGGGAAGAATTCCTTCATCTCACCATAAAGCTGTCCAGCCAGCGTCTTGTTATGGCTTATTATGAGCGTAGGCTTGTTAAGTGCAGCTATTACATTAGCCATAGTAAAGGTCTTACCTGAACCTGTAACGCCAAGCAGGGTTTCAAACTGGTTACCCTGTTTGAAACCCTCCACCAACTCTTTTATTGCCTGAGGCTGATCGCCTGTAGGCTTAAATTCACTGTGTAATTTGAACTCCATATCGATTCAGTTCCTCTCTGGAGCAAGTATAACATTTTATACAATCAAAGTCCACTATTTTTAGAACGTTTGTTCTTCTATATGCTGAGATTCAATGAATCGTAGGTATATACAAGATCCTGCTCTATAACAAAATCCTCTTCCGCAAATTCCTGGCTATAATCTGTACTCTCAAGAAGCTGGGTCGTACACATAGCTGCCGTAGCTTTGCCTTCCTTTGCCTTAACAGGCTCCTCTGCATCATCCCCTAAAAGGCTTCCAACTCCCAGTATCACCACCAGAGCAAAAAGAACTATCACAAACGTATATACAAAGATTATCATTTTTTCTGTAAAACCTCGCTATCTAATATGTTTTCCACCTGGCCCTCTATCCAGATTCTGGCGGTAAAAAGTCTTTCTCTGACTGCAGGAAGCCTAACTGCCATATCATTGGCAGCTGCCTCTCTTACAGCCTCTCCTTTTATAAGGCAGCCTGAAATTACAAGCGACATCATAACTGCCGCCACCACAACCTTGATCCCACTTTTTGCCTTTCTTAGCCTGACCTTCTTTGGATATTCCAAAAGAGCTTTCTCAATCTCTTTAACTGCCCTAAATCTATCCTCTCTGTCCGGCCTTGTGCACTTTTTGATTATCCCTAGAAATTCTGGAGAAACGCCCTTTATGCCCTTCCTTAAAAAAGATGTAACTTCCTCCTGGTCACCAACGTTTGCTCCTGATACCAACTGCAGAAGTGTCATTCCCAGGCAGTAAATATCAGTCCTCGGATCAGTCTGTCCAAGATTTCCAAACTGCTCAGGCGCTGCAAATCCTAATGTTCCAAGATTCAGAGTATCTGACTTTTCAAAAGCCTCATAAAATCTTGCTGCCCCAAAATCAATGAGGCACACGTGGCCATCAAGCTTTCTGACAATATTGGCAGGCTTGAGATCTCTGTAAATAACTGGCTGCCTTCTACCGTGCAAATACCTGAGTATCTCCGCAATTTCGCATCCCACTCTGGCAGCCTCTTTTTCCGTTAGCACACCCTCAGTAAAAAGAACTTTCTCAAGACTTATACCTGGTATAAATTCAAGCACTATGCCTTCAGAGCTTCTCTGGTACAACTTAGGAATTCCTTCGTGGTCTAGCCCTTCAAGGATTCTAGCCTCGTTGTCCAGGTTTTTCTTCTCTGCAAGAAGCTTTCTCATGGCTTTAGCATTCTTTTCGCCAGCATCTGCATTTTCATATTTACCTGCTTCCCATAGATTTCCACTCTTACACATCTTCACAGTGACTTTTCTTCCTGTAGAAATCTCTTTTCCCAGAAAGACTCTACTGTTTCCACCGCTTCCAAGAGGCTCTAATAGCTTAATCTTGTCCATAATACCTCACATTTCCAGGCACATGGCCGCTACCGAAATATTATCCTCTTCGTTTCTTGAAATAGCCAGATTCGCCAATTTCTTGCATTGATCCAACATATCTGCATCAGTTATGCACATCTGAGGGCAGAGCTTTGTCCTCATGTCTTCTGCTGAAAGAGTCCGCCAAAAACCATCACTGCAGGCGATAATAGTAGTATTTCCTTCTATTGTTCCTCTTTTTACCTCTGGAACAGGGGCATGACTCGTTCCTATGCACTGTAGTAGAACACTCTTTTCCTGATCATTTATAGCCTGGCTCTCTGTGATCATTCCCTTATCTATTTTGTCCTGCACCAGACTCTGATCCCTTGTTAGTCGCACTACTTCTCTATTCTTAATTGCATAAAGTCTTGAATCTCCTACGTTTACTGACATATATTTATTTCCAATCTGCAAAAGAGCCGTAAGCGTGGTTCCAAGCTGCAGGCCTCTATGCTTGCCGTACCTTCGCAAGTCTCCGTTTATTCTGCTGATCATTCTGACAAAAGAGCTTTCTATGGCATCCCATAATTCACTTTCCGACATATTCTGCATAAGGCTCAGCTCCTCATGAAACCAAGACTCCAAGGTCCGTATTGCCTTGCAGCTTGCTACCTCGCCTCTGGAAAGTCCGCCCATACCATCACATACTGCCACAAAAGATATTCTTCCATGGTTTCTGGTATTTGCTACCTTCACAAGCGCAGAATCCTGATTAATGTTCCTGGTCTGACCAACGTCAGTATAAATACATGCTTTTACTTTCATAAAATCCCTTTCCTTACTACAAACAACAATCAAATCCTAAGTGGAATAAGTGCTCGATACGAGCTGTTGAATAAAAAGAAAAAACTGTGTCTTTTTAGATAAAAAAGACACAGTCATGAATAATACTATTTATGAAATTATTTGTCAAGCATCTCCTGCATAACCTCCAGAGCCTTGTCAAGCTGAGTATCTGTCTTGTCTGCAGCATAAGCTTCAGGATCATATTCGACCTCTATATCAGGTGCGATTCCAACGCCATGGATATTGACGCCGTTTGGTGTAAAGTAGCTGCTGACAGTAAGTTTAACTGCGGTTCCATCTCTAAGGTCAAATATCCTCTGGACAATTCCCTTGCCATAGGTTGTCTTACCTACAAGAGTTCCTTTCTCATAATCCTTGATAGCCCCAGCAAGAATCTCGCTTGCACTTGCTGAATATTGGTTAACCAGTACAACTACAGGAATATCGATCTCGTTTTCTCCATCGCAGTTGTAATCCTCTCTGTTACCATCTCTGTCCTCGGTGTACACTATTACGCCCTCGGGAAGAAGCTGCCTTGCTATATCGCAGACAGTAGAAAGGTTTCCGCCCGGATTGGATCTAAGGTCAATAATCAGGCCTTCTATATTCTGGGCGCGAAGCTCAGCCATTCCCTCTATAAACTGTTCAGTAGTAACTTCGTCAAACTCTGTTATCTTAAGATAACCAATGTTATCTTCATAAACCTGTGTGCTTACTGTAGGAACCTCTATCTGCGCTCTTTCTACATCAACTTCAACATTTTCTGTTTCACCTGATCTTACAAGAGTGAGATGTACTGTAGTTCCAGCTTCTCCCTTGATCATCCCAACAACTTCTTCAAGTGAAAGGCCTTCAGTAGAAACCTTGTCAACCTGATAAATTATGTCATCCACACAAAGCTGTGCTTCTTCAGCAGGGCTTCCAGGCATAACCCCCGAAATTCTGGCCATTTTAAGAGTATTATCAAAGCTAACGTAGGCACCTATTCCAAAGTAAATACCTTTGGTGCTGTTCATTATCTCATTGAGTTCTTCCTCAGTGTAATAAACTGAGTAAGGATCTCCAAGGGAATCCATAAGCCCCTTGTACATTCCATTTATCTCTTCCTGTTTATCCACATCGGTCTTGTAATAGTAAGTATCTATAACGCTCTCAAGAGCCTTTATCTTGCTTGCCACAGACTCATCCAGGATTTCACTATTTTCAAATCCAAGACTTGCGGCGTAATTGGCCCTTGTATAATACAAAAGATAAAACGCAAGAGAAGATACCACCAGAACTGCCACCAAAAATCCTACCAGTATTCCAGCTATAAATCTTCCTGCAAGCTTTCTGTCTTTAACATTTTCTTGCCTTACAGGATTTTCCTTAGTAAGTATCTCATCAACAGACATGGCCTCAGGCCTTGTCTCATTTAAATCTTTATTGTCCACTTATATATACCTCAAAAAATTATTTTAGATAGTTCCACGGGCTGACATAGGCACCATTTAGTCTTACACCAAAGTGAAGATGGTTTCCAGTCGACCGGCCAGTAGTACCTACTGCTCCAATCTTGGTTCCTGCTGTAACGTCCTGTCCTTTTGAAACATAAAGCGCTGAACAGTGCATATAAACCGTATAAAGACCTGCGCCATGGCTTATCATTATGTAGTTACCCATTGAGCCTTCATAAGCTGCAGCCACTACTGTTCCATTATAGGCCGCAAGAATAGGTGTTCCTCCCGGAGCTGCAAGATCAATGCCATTGTGCATCTTCTCAATTCCAAGAGTGGGATGCATTCTCATTCCGTAATCATCAGAGATTCTGGTATATCCCGGACATGGCCAGGTGAACATTCCGCCATCATATGTATACCTGCTATATAGCGCAGCTTTGTCTGCGGCAACCTCTCTTTCCAGAGCAGCTATAGCTGCATTCTCAGCCTTGATCTCTTCCTCGTATTCCTTGATAGCCGCCTCTTTGTCTGTGATGTTAGCCTGCACAGTATTAAGCTCTGAGCTCTTTTGCTGCAGGAGGGTCTCAAGATTAGCCTGCTCCGACTCTTTCGTTGCCTTAGTTTCATCCAGAGTTTTCTTTTCCTCTTCAAGAGCCTGCTTGGTCACAGAGATCAGCTGCGTAGTAGCCTTATATTCCTCGAGCTTTTGCCTGTCGTAGGCTGACAACATCTCAATATAATCCGCCTTATTCAGCATCTCCGCAAAGCTTCCAGATTTCATCAAAAGCTCCATGTACATCGTATCTCCACGTTCATACATGAACTTGATACGCTTCTTCATGGCCTCATACTGATTCTTCTGAACCTCTTCCGCTGCAGCCAGTTCAGCCGTAGTCGTTTGGATCTGCGCTTCCTTGGCAGTTATCTGCTCATTAAGATTATCGATATTACTCTGAACCTCAGTTAATGAGGCATCTATCTTGGTAATATAGCTATTCAGATTAGATTTGCTAGTTTCAAGCTCCTTCTTGACCTTCTCAAGATCCGTCTTGGCATTTTTCAAGGAATCCCTTTCCTTTTTCGCGTTGGAAATCTGATTTTCCTTTTCCTTGATGCTCTCCTCCGTGACCTCAGCGTGAACAATTACATGATTGCTCCCACACAAGGTCAGTATCATGACCAGGCTCAACAGAGCGTACAGAATTCTCTTTCCCAAAATCCAAACTTCCTTTTCTTCTTACACATGTAAGTGTTTTCTTACTGTTGTAAAGCTTCCAAAGAAGCCGATTCCAATACCTATAGCCAGAGAAATAGGTATAAGCTGTTTGTAGATCACCTCAACTGGTAAAAAGTTAAGCAATGAGCTCAGCATTGTAAACTTAGTAGCTACATAGGTTATTGCTCTTGTATAGACAAAATAAACTATCGTCAAAGGAATCAGAGATCCAATGATTCCAATCAAAATACCCTCAACCACGAATGGTGCTCTTACAAAGAAGTCCGTAGCACCAATATATTTCATAATATTGATCTCATCCTTTCGAACTGAGATACCCATTGTAACTGTGTTGCTGATAAGGAAAATAGATACCAGCAGCAGAATGATTATGATGCCTGCAGAAACATAAGCAATCAGTTTGTTAATACCACTAAGAGTATTGGCTGTCACCTCTGAACGATTAACTGATCTGACAACTGTTATAGATTCTGCATAAGTAACCAGCGCTGGCTGCATTGAGACATCGTTTAAGTAAATCTGAAGGTTTGCTGAATCTGCAAGAGGATTCTCAGTAAATCCATCCGCATACTCGCCAAGATACTCTCCCTTAAAGCTCTCCCAGGCCTCGTCAGCAGAAACATATACGATTTCTCTGACCTCTGCTCTCTTCTCAAGGTCACTCTTTACAGCAAGTATCTGATCCTCTGTAGTACCCTCATTAAAGAACACTGTTACAGAGACTCCCTCTTCTGCAGTTTTTACCACATGCTGAAAGTTTGTGATGATGGCATAGAACATTCCAAAAAGGAAAAGACATGCACTGATAGTTGCTACAGAAGCAAGTGTATACCACTTATTTCTTCCAAGATTTTTAAATCCCTGACCAATGGTGTAAAAGAAACTATTAATCCTCATCGATGTACATACCTTCTTCCTCGTCTTCTATGATAACGCCCTTTTTCATGGTGATCACTCGTTTCTTCATGGCATTAACGATTTCTCTGTTATGGGTTACCACAATAACAGTAGTTCCGTTCTCATTGATCTGCTCCATGAGCTTCATGATCTCCCATGAATTGTTAGGATCAAGGTTTCCAGTAGGCTCATCCGCCAAAAGAATTGCCGGCTTGTTGACCAGTGCTCTTGCCAGCGCAACTCTCTGCTGTTCACCACCTGACAACTGGTTTATCTTGTTCTTGTACTTGCCAGCCAGATTAACAGTGGCAAGGATAGAAGGAACATTTCTCTTGATATCTCTTGTAGGTGTCTGTACGATTCTCTGGGCAAAAGCCACATTCTCATAGACATTCCTATCCTTGAGAAGTCTGAAATCCTGGAACACGATTCCAAGATTTCTCCTAAACTTAGGGATCTTGCTGTGCTTGATCCTCCTAAGGTTATAACCTAGAACTGTGATTTCTCCGTCAGTTGGAACCAGTTCTCTTAAAAGGAGCTTGATCAATGTAGACTTACCTGATCCACTGTCTCCCACTATAAAAACAAATTCACCCCTCTTAATATGAAGGGTGACTCCGTTTAACGCAGGCGCACCCGTAGAATAAGATTTAGTCACATTCTCAAGCGTGATAACCTCATCCTCCGGTATCTGCCTATTTGTTCTTTTTCTTCTATATCCTCTTTCCATAATATTCTCCCCCGGAGATAGTCTTATTTAAGCAAAAGAGCTTATGTAAACTTCTCCATGTATTTCATGTATCTTACTACCATAAGTGCAATCTTGAAGGTGATCGCATCATCGAAAACTCTAAGATCTAGTCCTGTGCTCTTCTGAAGCTTATCCAGTCTGTATACAAGTGTATTTCTGTGTATAAAGAGCTGTCTGGATGTTTCAGAAACGTTCAGGCTATTCTCAAAGAACTTGTCGATAGTAGTAAGGGTCTCCTGATCAAAATCATCAGGATTCCTACCCCCGAATATTTCCTTGATGAACATTTTGCAAAGAGGTATTGGCAGCTGGTAGATAAGACGTCCAATTCCAAGTTCGCTGTAGCAGATAACCTTGCGTTCGTCGAAGAATATCTTTCCGACATCGAGGGCCATCTTGGCTTCCTTGTAGGAACGGCTCACTTCCTTGATCTCACCGACTACTGTACCATAGGCAACTCTGACTCCCGTAAGTCCCTCTTTCTCAAGGGCCATGAGCATTTCATCTGCCACTTTTGAAATCTCGGAAGGCTTGAGCATATCGCTCACGTCCTTGACCACAATAACATTGTCTTCATCAACCTCGGTTACAAAATCATTACCATTTCCAAAATGAGTTCTGGTAATCTCAAGAGCATTATTGTCTCTGCCATTTACTGATTCTATGATCATAGCCACTCTCTTGGCGTCAGTCTGTATATGGAGTTTCTTGGCCCTGCTGTAGATATCCACCAAAAGAAGGTTATCAAGCAATAGGTTCTTGATGAAGTTATCCTTATCAAATCTCTCCTTGTAGGCAACTAAAAGACTCTGGATCTGGTAAGCGATCATCTTGCCAAGCATATAGGTATTCTCGCCACTACCAGTGCAGATCAAAATATATTCAAGCTGCTGCTCGTCATATATCTTAAAATACTGATGTCCCTGAATTTCCTGAGAATCTGCTGGAGAATCCACAAAATTTCTTGCAGACATGGACACATTTCCAATATCTGTAGTAGTGGATGCCACCTCCTTGCCATCAATGTCTAGAACACAAAGATCCACGTGAGCTATAGTCTTAAGCCCATCAATGGTATTCTGAAGAATTTGATTCGATATCATTTATCACTCTTTCTGCAGCACATAATATGCTACGATAATAAAAAACTTAAAGACATTTTAATATATTTGTACAAAAAAATCTAGCCAAGGAACAGCATTTTTTGTCTATTTTTCAATTTTCTCCGTCATATTCTACAAAAACATATACTGTTTTTTGTGTGGATAATGACTCTTTTCCCTATTAAGCTTCCAATCTTCTAGCCGATATACTTGATAGGATAAAGTGTATATGTACATGAACCCCTGTAGTTTAGGTACATTGCAGTCGCACAGGAGGTGCTTATGGATATTCCCGCTTTATCAATGGCACTATCTCAGAACAAAGTTCTTAATGATGTTGGTGTGGCCATGTTATCAAAAAGCCTGGATACTATGGAGAGCGCTGGAGAAGCGCTAGTTTCCACCATTGATTCGGCTGCAGAGCTTTCTGTAAACCCGAACCTTGGAGCCAATATCGACATTAGGATCTGAGAAAAAGACACCCATAGCCGAAAGGTTATGGGTGTCATTTTTTATAGCAAAGTATATAAATACATGTAGGAAATTGATATTACCATGGCAATGATAAGTGGTAGTGTTATAAGTTCCAGACCAAATCTGCTTCTTCCTGGAATACTTTCCAGAAATTCTATCCTGCCCTCAATAGTAGCGATCAGACGCAAAAAAAGTATTGCTCCCACTGTAAATATGGCTGCTGCCACAAAAAGATAGACATAATAAATAGTATCAAGACCTGATGCGCCAATGTAATCCTCAGCTATGGTCGCAGCTTCATCCAGCGCACTGTTATTTGCATACATCATCACAACTTCTATAGTGTTAAAGGTCGCATGAGCCAAAAATGATGCTGTTATCGTACCTGTTGCCTCATACAAAAGAGCCAGCATGATTCCCATTACAGCTCCATAAGCAAACTGATTGAAGTTCATGTGCATCATACCAAACAAAACAGATGAAAGAAGAATTGAACCAACTATTCTTCCTGTTCTCTGGTATGACTGCAAAATAACTCCTCTAAATACAATCTCCTCAACCAAAGGCCCCAGAATGCCGATAGAAAGAATCATCACCCACATCGGCATCTTTAAAACGTCCCCGCTTATAGCCGATACAGTATTTTCCACAAATATCATGGACACTGCATTTACAAAGGTCACCATCGGAAATAGCATTATCACATAAAGGATCACAAGTAGCACTGTCTTAATCCTGATCTTATGAAAAGGTATCATGACAGAAAGCTTCTCCCCACTGTAAAACACCGCCGCCAGCGCAGGAATAAGTACAACTCCTTCACTTAAGATGTTATTAGCCAGAATTGATACAGTAGGTCCTCCATTGGCATACCAAAGCGACATTGCAAGCACTAGTCCAAGTGTAGACAATATCATATACAAATACGTTCTGTTAGCTCTCCTGTAATCCATCAGAATTCTCCTTAAACCTGATCAATAGAATCCTTGCCAATAGTGATCTTTCCTTCTTTGAGAAGACGGCCCACAGCACGCTTAAACTCATTTTTGCTCATCTGAGTCTTTTCTCTGATAAGATCAGGAGATGCCTTATCTGTAAATGGAAGTCTTCCACCACAGTCTTTTATCATATCAAGAAGCTTTTGAGCATCTGTATCCATCTGAAGATAAGCTTTTTCCCTTATGCTGAGGTTCAGGCGCCCATCTTCCTTGACAGAAGTAATCCTGGCATTAACGCTGTCACCAATCTTCACATTGCCAAAAAGCTCTTTTTTAGGGATAAGTCCTGAATAAATATCATCAACAGCCACAAAGGCGCCAAAATTATCGCTCATCTCATAAACTGTACCTATAACCTTGTCATCCTTGGCATAGGGGCTGTTTGTCTTAAGATAGGGATATACATTCATTGTAACCGCAAGTCTGCTGCTCTTATCAATGTAAAGAGCACATAAAACCTCTTCGCCGGCCTTGACCTTTTTAGTCTGCTCTCTAAATGGTAAAAGAACATCTTTTTCAAGTCCCCAGTCCATAAAAGCACCAATTCTACTGGTTTCCTTAACCTTGAGCATTCTTACATCACCCAGCATTATCTTCGGCTCATTAGTAGTCGCGATCAGTCTGTCATCAGAATCCTTATAAATAAAAACCTCTACTACTGATCCAACCTCTGTTCCTGATGGAACCTGTTTAGCAGGAAGAAGAACCTTCTCCTCCGCTCCGGCCTGTTCTGACAGGTATACGCCAAAATCCACCTTTTTAACTACTGTTAGTTTCTGTTTTTCTCCAAGTTTGATCATAATGTCTTCCGTCCTTTCTTTGTACATGCTATGCACATGCTAAACAACTACATCTTAATCCATTTTTAACTGAACAGTACAAACTCCAAGTCCTTCTGAATCCTGGAGACTTACTGTATAAACCTTATTATCCCCTATATTGCTACTGATAACAACAGGGTACAAAACATCACCCAATAGGGCCTGTTTCTTGTACTCAGCCCTCAAAGATTTCACTTTTTGCGCCTGCTGTCCGAGGCTGTCTATGGCCATTCTGATATACTGACCATTATTGACATGATTGTTAGTATCAAGGTGATTCTTCCTGACTACAATCTCTTCAGCTTTGTAGCTAACTCCCTCCGGAATAGTAATCTTCCTATCCTCATATACCATATCGAGCTTGTCCTCTAATGGATAGGCCTCTGCTATCTCTTTAGTAACTCTTGTAGGAACTCCTTTTTGGAAATCAAACAAGGTCCATACAGAATTAGCTACAGCCAGCATCTCTCCATCCTTGGTCTTCATAAAGAAATTACGTAGTCCCAAAGGTCCCTTTAACATATATGGGATTGTGCCTATTGTCACCTCTTCACAGAGTCTTGGCAAGCGCCTGATCTCTATCTGCCAGGAATTTAAAACCCATGCTATGCCTTGCTTTCTCAGGTATTCCATGGTTGCTGGTCCATCCTGAGTTTGAAATGTCGAGCAATCCTGAAAATAGTCAATAAGTGCTTCCAGCGTCAAAATGGCATTACTATCCGTTTCGCTGTACCTGATACGTGAGTCAAAGCTGTACATAATTCCTCCCCAAGAGTCAACAAACAAATGTAGCAGTTATAGGTCTACTCAAAAAGATATAGAAAAAAACGGGACTGTTGTGACCAACAATCCCGTTTGAATAGCTGGGCTAGTAGGATTCGAACCTACGTAATGACGGAGTCAGAGTCCGTTGCCTTACCGCTTGGCGATAGCCCATCGACAAGTGTTAATTATACGCATGTAAAAAATAAAATGCAAGCACTTTTTTAAAAATTTTATAAAAATCGTTAATTCGATTATAAATATGCCGCTATCCGTATTTCAAAACACAGATAGCGGCGCTTCATTAACCTTCAAATAATAGATCGGCGTAGGTTGGGAATGGCCAATCCTTCTTATCTAACAAAAGCTCGAGCTTATCAGCAGGTTCTCTTAAATCATCCATCACTGGGCGAACCTTATCCTTATAGAAAAATGCTCTCTTTCTCTGATCTTCTATAACTGATGCCTTGCCCTCAAGAGTTTTAAGCTTATCAAGAGCCTCCTTCATCTTGCCAAGATGCATCTGAATTTCCTTGAGTTCATCTATTTCAACTGATGCGCTAACACCAGTCGCTGTTATAGCATTGATATCTGCTGCAAGTCTTCCTGCATATTTCATTACTGCAGGAATGATCTGCTTGGAAGCCATATCAATCATAGTAAGAGCCTCGATATTGATAGTCTTGGCATAGTTCTCAAAAATGATCTCTCTTCTGGACTCAAGCTCAGTCTTGGTATATACACCAAAATCTTCAAAAAGCTTAATTGCCTTTTTAGTAATAAGTGTGTCTGCTGCCTCGATTGTAGACTTGATATTAGGAAGTCCTCTTCTCTCAGCCTCTTTGATCCACTCATTTGAGTATCCATCACCATTGAAGATGATTCTCTGATGATCTGTCAGATACTCCTTGATAAGATCATGAACAGCTTCATCGAAATTCTTGGCCTTTTCAAGCTTATCTGCTGCCTCGCAGAAAGCCTCAGCAACGATTGTATTAAGTGTCGTATTTGAGCTGGCCATTGAATCTGATGATCCAACCATTCTGAACTCAAATTTATTACCAGTAAATGCAAATGGTGAAGTACGGTTTCTATCTGTCGCGTCCTTCTCAAACTGTGGAAGTGTAGATACACCAGTCTTGAGCTTGCCGCCTCTCTTGCTGGACTTGGCAACACCAGTCTCAATAAGCTGTCTTACAACATCCTCAAGCTGTTCTCCAAGGAATACAGAAATAACTGCAGGTGGAGCCTCGTTGGCACCAAGTCTGTGATCGTTACCAACATCAGCAGCACTCTGCCTTAAAAGGTCTGCGTGAGTGTCCACTGCCTTCAAAATGCAGGCAAGTACAAAAAGGAACTGAACATTCTTGTTAGGCGTATCGCCTGGATCAAGAAGATTAACACCATCATCTGTGCAAAGTGACCAGTTATCATGCTTACCAGAACCATTTACACCTGCAAATGGCTTCTCATGAAGGAGACATCTCATATGGTGATGCTCAGCAACACGCTTCATAGTTTCCATAATTATCTGATTATGATCAACTGCAATGTTGGCTGTCTCATATACTGGTGCAAGTTCGTGCTGACCAGGTGCAACCTCGTTGTGCTGAGTCTTGCCAGGAACTCCAAGTTTCCAAAGTTCTACATTGAGGTCCTTCATGAATTCGCCAACTCTTTCACGGATTACACCAAAATAGTGATCTTCCATCTCCTGTCCCTTAGGAGGCTGAGCACCAAATAAGGTTCTTCCTGTGAAAATAAGGTCTTCTCGTTTCATGGACTTATCCCAGTCCACAAGGAAATATTCCTGCTCAGGTCCGACTGAAACATTGACCTTAGTAGCAGTTGTATTACCAAATAATCTTACGATTCTCAGAGCCTGCTTATTAACAGCCTCCATGGAGCGAAGAAGTGGAGTCTTCTTATCAAGAGCGTCTCCAGTATATGAACAAAACGCTGTTGGAATGCAAAGTGTAACACCTGCGCCAGATTCCTTCAAAAATGCAGGTGAAGTGATATCCCAGGTTGTGTATCCTCTTGCCTCGAATGTAGCACGAAGACCACCTGAAGGGAATGATGAAGCATCAGGCTCACCCTTAATGAGCTCTTTGCCTGAAAAAGAAGTAAGCATACGGCCATCCTTGTCAGCTGAACCAACAAAAGAATCATGCTTCTCGGCAGTAATACCTGTAAGTGGCTGGAACCAGTGAGTATAGTGCGTAGCACCATTTTCTACTGCCCACTCCTTCATAGCATTTGCCACAACATCTGCAGATTCCTTGGAAAGCTCTCCGCCATGCTCAGTTACATTTACAACTTCCTTGTAAACATTCTTGGGTAATCTCTCTCTCATCTTGGCAAGAGTAAAGACATTCTGCCCAAAAATCTCTTCAACATTTACCTTGTTCCCCATGTGATTTCACATTCCTTTCGCTACAAGACCTTGATCTTATAATTCAATTTTTCCGTTACATATTACAACACATTGTGCAAAACGCAAAGCACTTTTTTCAGGCACCGCAATCTGGAAGATTAGTTTCAACTTCCGGCGAGCTAGATTTCACCCTCAGAATATCGTATTTCTCAGGCCTTTCTGAAAGATCTACAAAAAGTGTCTGCTTGGAATGTGGACATGATTCTACAGGTGTTCCATCTTCCGCATACATTCCCTTAACGGTAACCTTTATATCCGTTCCGTCAGGCTTCATGATTTCAATTTCATCACCCACAGAGAACTTATTTCTCTGCTCAAACTTAGCATAACCTCTGTTATCTATTTCCCCTACAATTCCTAGGTAGATATACTCATTAACATAAGTATTATTGTCATAAATCTGAGCCTCATCACTAGGCTTGCCAAAATAGAATCCCGTAGTAAACTGGCGGTATGTACACTTTGATATCTGATCAAGGTACCATGGCATATTCTGTCTGTACTTATCCTCAGATTCAAAGAAATCATCTATAGCCTTTCTATAAGTTCTGGCAACAGTAGCTACATAAAGAGCAGTCTTCATACGGCCCTCGATCTTGCAGCTGTCAATCCTTGCATCTACCATCTCTGGAATATGCTCTATCATGCATAGATCCTTGGAGTTAAAGATATAAGTTCCTCTCTCATTTTCATAGACAGGAAGATATTCTCCAGGTCTCTTTTCCTCTACAACAGAATACTTCCATCTGCAAGGGTGTGTGCATGCTCCTTTATTGGCATCTCTTCCTGTGAAATAATTAGATAAAAGACATCTTCCTGAATAGGAAATGCACATAGCTCCGTGAATGAAGCATTCCATCTCAAGATCTTCAGGAATCTTTTCCGTGATCTCTTTTATCTCGCGAAGTGAAAGTTCTCTTGCAGCCACAACTCTCTTGGCTCCTAGATCATGCCAGAAATTATAGGTCTCGTAGTTAGTATTGTTAGCCTGTGTCGATACGTGAATATCTATCTCAGGACAGATTTTTCTAGCCTTCATAAAGATTCCGGGGTCAGCTATTATAAGAGCATCAGGCTTTAGCTCTTTTAACTCATGAAGATATTTCTCAACTCCGTCAAGATCGTAGTTATGAGCGAGGATATTAACTGTTACGTGAACCTTTACTCCATGGGCATGTGCAAACTCTATGCCCTCCTTCATTTCCTCAGGGCTGAAGTTCTTGGCCTTGGCACGTAGTCCAAAAGCATCTCCGCCAATATAAACTGCGTCTGCTCCAAAAATAACAGCTGTTTTAAGTACCTCCAGGCTACTTGCTGGAATCAGTAATTCAGGTTTTTTCATTGATTTCTCCACATTTCTAAGCTAAAACAAAAATCGTTACATCATGCTTATAACCGCACAGATAAGGTCATGCCATCTCCCACAGTCAGAATAACTGTATTCAGGGCATCATTATGTTTGAGTTCATAAAGATACTCCCTCATTCTGGCATGTATTGTCCTGTCTCTCCTGGTTACCGCAAATCTGGACTCTATAACATCTCCATCCTGAAGAACATTATCAGATACCAGTAGTCCCCCTTTATTCAGGATTCTAAGGCAATCAGGCAGAAAATTGATGTACTGCCCCTTTGCCGCATCCATAAAAATAAAATCATACCCCGGGGATAGCGTTTTAAGTATTTCTGTCGCATCACCTTCTAAGAGTGTGATTTTATTATTTGTGTCATACTGTATGAAATTCTCTTTAGCTATAGGAATTCTCTTCTCAAACTTCTCTATAGTCGTGATCCTGGTGTCATGGTCACTGTACTCTGCCATTAGTAGGGCAGAAAAGCCAATAGCACAGCCGACCTCCAAAATATTTTTAGGTCTACTCTGTGCAATTAAGAACTTAAGTAGAGCCTGAGTATCCTTGCGGATGATAGGGACATCATCCGCCTTGGCCCTCTTCTCCAATTCATCAAGATAAGGAGCATTTCCCCTATCCAGAGAATTTATAAATGCCGTCATTCTATCCTGTTCAACCACCGCTTGATTCCTCGCCTGCCACGTTAGTTTCAGGAGCTGTCTCTGTAGAAGCTGCTTCTGAACCAGACTCAGCTGCCTCGATAGATCCTGCAGCCATGATCTGTAGCATTTCTTCCGGTGTCATGGCTGTACTAAGTTCATAGGTACCAGGAGTCTCAAGTCCATGATAATCCGAGAACCTCTCCTGCAATTTAAATAATGTCTTGTCAGTTATAAGTCCCACTTCAGCCAGCTTATCAGCTATATCGCTTGCCGAATCGCCACTTTTTATAGTGACTGAAACCGTTCTGCCAGTTCCTGAAGAAACAGGGACCTGATTAAAAATATGGTAACCATAGTCATAAGCCACTTTGGAATACTTACTGATGAGCATAATAACTAAGATCACGAAGACTACCTTGACTGCAGTATCAAGAAAGCCTAATGCAAATTTTCTAGCACTCATGCATCTCTCCCAACCAAGTTCATGACATCATCAATAATTTGTATCCATGATGATTGGCATGATCATAGGTCTTCTCTTTGTCTTCTTCCAGATATAATCACTCAGGACATCCTTAACAATGCTCTTAAGCTTGCCCCAATCTGTGATTCCCTTATCTAGAGCCTCTGTTACCTCATCGAGCACAAGATCAGTTGCATCATCTATCAGCTTGTCTGACTCTCTTACGTATACAAAGCCTCTTGAAACAATACTTGGTCCTGAAACCAGTTGTCCATTGGCCTGATCCAGTCCAAATACAACTATTACAATACCATCTTCTGCAAGATGTTGTCTATCTCTTAGAACTACGTTACCAACGTCTCCTACTCCAAGTCCGTCAACCAGAATAGCTCCAACAGGGACTTTACCCTTGACCTTGGCGCTCTCATCATCAAGCTCTAAAACCTCTCCTGAATGGAGGATAAAGATATTCTCTTTATCAATACCAAGGCTTCTTGCGATATTAGCCTGAGCTTGCAGATGCCTGTACTCACCGTGAACAGGAATTGAATATTTAGGCTTAACCAGTGTATAGATAAGCTTGATATCTTCCTGACAGGCATGTCCTGATACGTGAACATCCTGGAATATTACATCCGCGCCCTTCATCTGAAGTTCATTGATTATGTTGGTAACAGCCTTCTCATTACCAGGTATTGGATGGGAGGAAAAGATAACAGTATCTCCCGCACCAATTGAGAGCTTTCTATGCTGTCCGTTAGCCATTCTGCTAAGAGCAGCCATACTCTCACCCTGGCTTCCTGTAGTAATGATAACTGTCTTGTTCTCAGGGTAATCCTTGAGATGATCGATATCTATAAGCGTATTCTCAGGAATCTGGATGCACTCCAGTTTCTGAGCTATGTCAATAATGCTGACCATGCTGCGGCCTTCTACCACAACCTTACGTCCAGTTTTATGAGCTATATTGATGATCTGCTGAACTCTATCTACATTAGAAGCAAAGGTAGCTACTATGATTCTGTTGTTAGCATGCTCCTCAAACAGAAAGCCCAGAGCTCTTCCTACAGTTTTCTCAGAAGCTGTAAATCCTGGTCTCTCTGCATTTGTAGAATCGCACATTAGAGCCAGAACACCTTTTTTACCAATTTCTGCAAATCTCTGAAGATCTATTGGATCTCCATAAACAGGTGTATAGTCGACCTTAAAGTCTCCAGTGTGAACCACAGTTCCTGCTGGCGAATAGATAGCAAGAGCAGCAGCATCAACAATAGAGTGGTTTGTTCTTATAAATTCAACTCTAAACTGACCAAGGTTAATAGACTGGCCAAACTTGACCACCTTTCTCCTTGTCTTTTTAAGAAGATTATGTTCCTCAAGTTTGTGCTCAATAATACCCATTGTCAGCCTTGTAGCATAAACAGGGACATTGAGCTCGTGAAGTACATAAGGAAGCGCACCGATGTGGTCCTCATGTCCGTGGGTTATTACAAACCCCTTTACCTTATCTATGTTTTCCTGTAAATAAGTAATGTCAGGAATAACAAGGTCGATTCCAAGCATGTCATCATCTGGGAATGACAAACCGCAATCCACCACAATAATACTGTCTTCATATCTGAAGGCAGTGATGTTCATTCCAATCTGCTCAAGACCTCCCAAAGGGATGATCTGCAGCTTGGACGCATTTGC
>JAEEGL015069946.1_pt1 | contig 59958 bp, 29 predicted proteins | sample 9134231 | NCBI WGS metagenome assembly JAEEGL01 (sample SAMN16246548, study PRJNA631951) | gut metagenome | biome: gut microbiome; feature: rumen; material: fiber-attached | host: Bos | place: Iran: Karaj | collected 2018-10
GCTCCGTAACTAGGCCACTCAGCTCCGTAACTAGGCCACTCAGCTCCGTAACTAGGCCACTCAGCTCCGTAACTAGGCCACTCAGCTCCGTAACTAGGCCACTCAGCTCCGTGAGAATGGCCCACCCCCACCCCTCCCAAAGGGAGGGGAGTACAGAAGCGCTCCAATCTCCCCTCCTATGGGAGGGGTCGGGGGTGGGCTGCCCCCGCGCGCGTATAGTTGTCATATCCACTTTTTACCCCACACTTCCCTCACTTCCCACACCTAAACTTTATCTCATGTAACATGGGTTAGGTGTGGGAAGTGAGGGAAGTGTGGGATCTTTTTGGCTTTTCCCTACTAACGCGCGCGCACGTGAGTACACACAAAGGGTCAGACCCTTTGTGTGCATAGGTTACAGCGGGTCAACGTCGAAGTAGATTTGCAGGGAGGAATAGCGCTTGTCGGCGAGTTGCTGCCCCTGGGCCTGTAGCAGGTATTCGCGGACACGGCGCATGTCGATGCCGTGTTCCAACTTCAGCACCAGCTTACGGATGTTCTGCTGCTTCACCATTGCCACGGCAGGCTTGTCGGGTCCCAGCACACGGCCGCCAAACCACTGGCGCAGCCGTGACCCCAGCTCGATGGCCGCCGTATGAACTACCGCGTCTTGGCGGTGCTTCAGGAACACATATACCAGGTGGTAAAAGGGCGGATAGTGGAACAGCTGTCGCTCAGCAGCCATGTCGCTGTACAGGGCGGCATAGTCGTTGTTTACCACCTGACGGATGACGGCCAGTTCCTTCTGCTTGGTCTGCAGGATGACCAGTCCGCGCCGGTTCTTGCGTCCGGCACGCCCCGCCACCTGCGACATCATCATGAAGGCGTGCTCGTAGGCACGGAAGTCGGGCTGGTTGAGCATGGTGTCGGCATTGAGGATGCCCACCACGGAGACACGGTCGAAGTCGAGTCCCTTCGAGATCATCTGTGTACCGATGAGGATGTTGGTACGGCCGGCACCGAAGTCGCTGATGATACGCTCGTAGGCGTTGCGCGTCCTTGTGGTGTCAAGGTCCATGCGGGCGATACGAGCCTCAGGAAACAGCTCGCGCACCTGTTCCTCTATCTTCTCCGTGCCGTAGCCGCGCGTGCGCAGGTCGGTGCCGCCACAGCAGGGACACTCCGTGGGTACTCGGTAGGTGAAGCCGCAGTAGTGGCACGTCAGCTGGTTCAGCTGTCGGTGGTAGGTCAGCGACACGTCGCAGTGCTGGCACGTAGGCACCCAGCCGCACTGGTGGCACTCGACGACAGGCGCGAAGCCACGGCGGTTCTGGAACAGGATGGCCTGTTCGCCACGTTCCAAGGTTTCGCGGACACGTGCCAGCAGGAGCGGTGAGAAAGGCCCCGCCATCATCTTGCGACGTTGCAGGTCGGCCGTGTCCACAACCTGTATCTCTGGCAACTGAATGCCTTGATAACGCTCGCGCAGCTCCACCAGCGCATACTTGCCCGTCTTGGCATTGTGGTAGCTCTCCATCGAGGGCGTTGCGGTGCCAAGGAGGACCTTTGCCCCTCCCAGTTGGGGGAGGTTGGAGGGGGCTGCCAGCATGATGGCCACGCTACGGGCATGGTAGCGCGGAGCGGGGTCCTGCTGCTTGTAGCTCGTCTCGTGCTCCTCGTCGACGATGACCAGTCCCAAGTGCTGGAACGGCAGGAAGACGGCCGAGCGGGCGCCGAGTATCACGTCGTAGGGGTGGCCCGACAGCTGCTTCTGCCATATCTCCACCCGCTCGGCATCCGAATACTTCGAGTGGTAGATGCCCAACCGGTCACCGAAGACACGCTGCAGACGCTGCATCATCTGTACCGTCAGCGCAATCTCAGGCATCAGGTAGAGCACCTGCTCCTTGCGCTCCAAGGCCCGTTTGATGAGGTGGATGTATATCTCCGTCTTGCCACTGCCCGTCACGCCGTGCAGCAGCGTGACGTTCTTCTTCATCATGGCCATCAGTATCTGGTTGTAGGCATCCTGCTGCGGGGGGGTCAGCGGCTTGATGAGTTCCGGCCTGTATTCGCCGCCGTGGTTCAGCCGCCCCACCTCCACCTCGTAGGTCTCCAGCATCTTCCGCTTCTCCAGCTGCCTCAGCGTCTCGGCCGATGCCCCGCTGGCGTTCATCAGCTCCTCTTTGGTGACCTCCGCAATGTCTTCTGTCCTTATGTCAGGTATCTCGTCCCAGTGCGACAGAGCCAGATACTCGGTGAACGCCGCCAGCTGGTTCTTGGCCCTCGCCAGCACGTTCAGCGCCACATGCAGGGCTGTCACGTTGCGGTACTGCTCGGTCAGTCGGATATACGTCTCCGTCTTGGGGCGGTAGCCGTCTTCGGCTTTCAGGCCGGCTGGCAGAGCTGCCTTGTAGACGTCGCCGATGGGCGACATGTAGTAGTCGGCTATCCACTGCCACAGCCTCAGCTGTGTGGCGGTGACGACGGGTGCGGCGTCCATCACCTGCCGGATGGGCTTCACCGTGTAGCCCTCAGGCTTGACGTCGTGCATCCGCATGACGATGCCCACATACGTCGTGCCGCGTCCGAACGGCACCACCACACGGCAACCCACCTGCACCGCCATGCCCTCAGGCACGGCGTAGGTGAACAGTCCCCGCAGGGGAACGGGCAATATGAGGTCAGCGTACATCATGCGTTACGGCCAGTGTCGTGACGGCCTTTACGTGTTCGTTTATCAATAGCTTATTCGCCTGGCCATGCCGCTTATTCGGCAGCAGCGTTGATGACCGTCTGGATGTCCAGGGCGTTGACGACGCCGTCGCCGTTGAGGTCATAAAGAGGCTCTGTGGACTCTGCCACGGCCGCGTTGATGACTTCCTGGACGTCCAGGGCATTCACCTGCTTGTCGCCGTTCACGTCGCCGCTTCTCTTCAACTTGGCACCGTCGTTCTCCGTGACATCCTGATTTGACTCTTCCGAATAACTACCCCAGACGCCACGGGGCGTGATGCCGTCGTATGTGTGGTAGCCCACCTTGACGACTACATCCTCCGTATAATAGTTGTTGGAGAAGACGCCATAGTGTGTCCTGGCGATGGCTCCGGCACCCACGGGGTATGACGTGGCCGTTGCCGTGATGGTACAATTGGTGACGAAGTTGTTGCTGACGGTGGCGGTGGCGTCAGACGAATAGCCTAGAATGCCTCCGATGTCATACCTTGCCGTGACGTCGCCGTCGTTGGTACATCCTGATATGGTGCCGTTGTTGCCGCATACCAGACCCACGATGCCGCCTATCCAACAGCTCACGGTTGTCACAAACCCGTGGTTCTCACAGTCCAGTATCTTTCCGCCGTCGTTATCGCCAGCAATGCCGCCCGTCATGCCGTAGTCGAGTGTACCCGTGACGGCGCCGTAGTTCTGGCAGTTGCTGATGGTTCCCATGTTGTCGCCGCAAATGCCTCCGACATGGTATGCTCCTGTCACGGAAGCCTTGTTGACGCAGTCGGTGACCGTGCCTTTGTTGACCCCCGCGATACCGGCAATGTCACGGTGTTCGGCAGCTATCGTACACGACTCGTCGATAACGACGTCCGTGACGGTAGCGGACTTTCCCAAATAGCCAAACAGCCCGTTCTGGGCCGACAGGTTCTTGATGACAGCATGGTTGCCGTCGAGATGGCCCAGGAAAGCATAGACGACCTCCTTGCCTGACGAGTAGTCTGTCTTTCCTATTGCCGTGTATGTCACACCGACGAAGTCTATTTCCGGCTTGCCCACCTTGAAGTAGACACCCGCATAGTGCATGCCGCCATTCACGTCGGTGGCCAGGTTGACGAAGTCGTTGGCGTCAATCAGCAGATACGGGTTCTCCTCTGTACCGTCGCCTTCGCAGAACCGCATGTCCTCTACCGGCTGGACTTCCATGGCCGCACTCTCCAGCACCAGCCGCTCAGACTTGTTGGTCACGAAGCGGACGTTGCTGACGGTTATCGTGCCGCTAGCCGTCAGGTTCGTTGCGTCGAGGGGAAGGACGATGAGTTCGCCGGCATTTCCCGTGATGGGCTGCAACGACAGGCTGACGGACGTCAGCCGATAGGTGTTGCTGCCCATGTTTCTGACATTCAGCGTCTGCTCGCCGTCGGCTATTCTGTTGCTCAAGCGGCAGGCGTTCTGGTTCATCTGGAGTCCTTCCGGCAGGGTGATGTCCATCTGGAAGCCTACCAGGCTGTCGGCCGCGTTCTCCAGCACGATGCTTGCCACGCAGGTCTTGCGCGCCCTGACCTCAAAGTTGTCTATGCGTATCCTGTTGGGCTGCTCTCCGCTTGCCGGCGACAGCTCCGAGAGTGCCGTCGACCAGGCCACGCTGTTGATGGCCTGCTTGGCGTCGTTGATGTCTATCGTCTTGTCGCTGTTCAGGTCGGCCAGGATGGTATCAAAGGCATCGGAGGGTGAGCCAGCGACATAGCGGGCAATGTCTACCACGTCCACCACGTCGATGTCACCGTCTGAATTGACATCGGCGTCAGGATAGCCCTTTACTTCCTTGAATGTTTTCCAGACATTGGCCGACTGATAGTCGAAAAGATGTGTCTTTGGTACATAGAGGGTGATGACGTCACGTGTTGGGAAGGCGTTATACGACAGTTCAAAAGACTTGGCCACCATCTTGACGGCACGGAGTGACGAACAGCTTCCGAAAGCATTATTACCAATGGACATAATCTTGTCGTTGATCGTCACCATCTTCAGGCTCTGGCAGCCATAGAACGTGTAGGGCTTTATCGTCTCCCAATCACTGTAACAACTGCTCCACCTGCCTTGCCAGTTAATATACAGCGTCTCGTAGTAGTCAGAGGTCTCCAGCTCGGTCACCTCCTCGCCGTTCAGATAAAGGTGTTGTGCGAAATACAGCGGGTTGGCCCTCGCGTCCTCGAAGTCGATGTTACACCAGCCGCTCAGATTGGATATGTCTACGCGCTTCAACTGCTTGCAGTCGCGGAAGGCATCGGTCCTGACACTCATCAGGTATCGCGGCATCGTCACCGACTGCAGGTTGGAGCAAGCGCGGAAGGTGTTCTTGCCGATGGCCCTGACGCTGTCGGGAATCACCACCGACTCCAATGCCGTACACGAGCGGAACGAGCTGTTGCCGATGGACTGGAGGCCCGCTGGCAGCTCTACCGACACCAGTCCGCTGGCGTAGAACGCATACCGCTCGATGTCCTTCACCCCGGACGGCACCTTGACGGTCTTGAGACCGCTGCACGAGCCGAACGCATACTCACCGATGCGGGTCAGACTCTCCGGCAGCGTGACGGACGTCAGTCCGCTGCAGCCATTGAACGCTAAGTTGCTGATGCTGGTCGTACCCTCACGGACCTCGATGGCCGTGTTGTCGGGCATGGTGCCACGATAGCTGTACAGCACGCTGCCGATATAGAGCAGTCCGTCGGGCTGGCTGTTCAGCCACGCCGTGTTGAGGAAGGCATTCTCGCCGATATAGGTGACGCCGTCGGGCAGCGTGAAGGCCGTCAGGCTCGTGCAGCCGCTGAAGGCCCCCGCTGCGACGCTCTCCAAATTGGTGAAATACCGCAGCTCATGGAAGGTGCTGATGGTGGTGTTGCCCTGGAACGCCGTGCCAAGGTCACGGATGCTCCGTGCCTCCTCCTCGCTCAACTCGCCGTCGCCGTCGTAGTCCCAGCGGCTGACACAGACTGCCTTGACGTTCTCGTCGGCAAACGTGATGGCGGGCGAAGCATCGTACTCAGCTATCTCTGCCACGTCCTTCCAGTAATTGGCCTGCTCGTAGAGCGTCTTGCTGCCCTGCGGCACATACAGCACGAAGGCGTTGGTGAATGAGCTGTAATAAATAGCCCGGTTCAGGGTGATGGGAGTCGGGTTGCCCACCTTCACGGACTCCAGTTTCTTACAGTTATAAAACGGATATAACCCGATGGTTGTCACGCTCTGGGGGATAAACACCGACTTGACGGGAGAGTACTCAAAAGCATAGGAGTATATCCATTTCACTCCGTTGGACAAGATGATGGACGTCAGGTTCTGGTTGGACGAGAACGCGTGTTCGTATATCGTTTTGATGGTGGACGGCACAACGTATTCTGCGTCGTTCCTGCAGGGCATATAGATGTAGATGGCCGTCTTGTCCTTGTTGTACAGGATCTTGTCAGCAAAGCTAAAGTAGGTGTTGGAAGCATCTACCGTCAGAGTGGTCAGCGACTTACACCCCTCGAAAGCACGCCCGTGGATGTTTGTCAAAGTCGACGGGATGTAGAAGGACGTTAGCAACGTACAATTCAGAAAGCTATATTCCTCCAGCTTCTCCACTTTCGCCAACGACACGCTGGTCAGCGACGAACAGCCGGCAAAGGCATAGTTGCAGACCGTCACTGCCGACGAGCACTTGACGGAAGTGAGTCCGGAAAGATAGGAGAAGGCAGAGCTGCTGATTGTGTAAATAGTGTGCTTGGTGCCAGTCCCACCAGCCTCCGTCCACACCTCGTCAAGGTCTAACGCTCCCCTGACGTCCTTTCCGTCGACAGTCCTGGCACTTGCCCTAAAGCCGTATTCGTCTTCCGTCAGTTTCACCCACGACACAGAGCCGTCGTTTCTTGTGAGTTTAGCATAATAGTCCGTTGCCATCAACTGCCCGAACGGTATCAGTACGGCAAACACCACAAACAATAGCTTTTTCATATCTTCTTTCTTTAAAATGTTATTCGGTTGCAAGATCGTTTTGTGTCCTTTCCTCCGGCTTGCGCTTGACGATGCGCCAGCCGATGGCGGCCACGAGCATGCTCATTAAGGGACTGATGAGATTGAAGAAGCAGTAGGGCAGGTAGGTCAGCGTAGGTACGCCGAGGACGGTGGCTTGCGTCATGCCGCACGTGTTCCACGGCACGAGCACGGAGGTGACGGTGGCCGAGTCCTCGCAGGTTCGGCTCAACAGCCGCGACTCGTAGCCTTTCTCCCGATACGCCTCCCTGTAGATGTTGGCATTGAGCACGATGGAGATGAACTGGTCGCCCGTGGCAACATTGAGGAAGATACCCGTTCCAACGGTTGACGAGACGAGCGCGAAACGGCTGCGCACACGACGGACGATGACCTGCGTCAGACTTTCAATCATGCGGCTGGCCACCATGGCCGAACCGAAGCACATGGCACAGAGGATGAGCCAGATAGTGTTGAGCATGCCTGCCATGCCACCCGTGGAAACCAGTTCGTTGAGCGACGCATTGCCCGTGTCAACAGCCGTGGCACCATAGTAGGTAATGGCAAGTCCCTTGACCAAATGGGCCATTGACCATTGGCCATCGACCACCTGGCTGGTGCCAGTGGCTATCTCGGTGAGGATGTGGGGCTGGAGGATGAGGGCTACGACGCCAGCCATCACCGACGACAGGAAGAGCACGATGAGCGATGGCAGACGGCGGGCGATGAGCAAGCCCGTCAGCAACGGCACAACCAGCGTCCACAGCGAGATATGGAACGTGCGCGACAGCCCCTCGGTGTACTGGCTGACCTGCAGCTCCGTACCCTCGCCACTGCCCAGGCCGGCCACAAAGAAGATGACCAGCGTAATCAGGAACGACGGTGTAGTGGTGTGTACCATGTAGCGGATATGGGTGAAGAGGTCGGTACCCGTAGCCGACGAGGCAAGGATGGTGGTGTCGCTGAGTGGCGACATCTTGTCGCCGAAATAGGCGCCGGAGATGATAGCTCCCGCCGTCCAGGCCTCAGAGACGTCCAGCGCATGGCCGATACCCAGAAGCGCCACGCCGATGGTGGCTATCGTCGTCCACGAACTGCCCGACAACAGCGACACCAAGGCACAGATAGCGCAGGCAGACACCAGGAAGAGCTGGGGTGACATCACCTGTACACCGTAATAAATCAGCGTGGGTACGATGCCGCTGATCATCCACGAGCCGGCCAGCATGCCTACGCACAGCAGTATCAGCAGCGTCACGGACACCTCGCCCAGCGTCTTCGTAACCTGTGACTCAAAAGTGCGCCAAGGCACACGATAGGCGGCCATCGAGATGCAGACACAGACTGCCGTACCCATCAGCAGCGCCGTCTGGCTGCCACCGCTGAGTGCGTCGCTGCCAAACAGCGTAATGGCAACAGCTAAAAAGCCGATGAGCACCACCACGGGAATGATGGCGACGAGCGGGTGCGGCATTTGTTTTGCTTCCATCAGCGTTCGGATCTGCTAAATCTTTACTAATACCAATATGATGGCAACGCTACATTATTTGATGAGCTGGCCGACAGCGTTACGCCAGCCGTCGTAGAGCGCGGCATGCTGGGCAGTGGGCTGCGGCAGGTATTTTTGGATCACCTTGCGGAAAGGGACGACGTCGGCAAACGACCTCCATAGTCCACGGGCGAAACCGTTCATGACGACGGCACCAAGGGCTGAGGCATCATCAACCTCCGTGCAGACGACTGGCGTGTCAAGCATGTCGGCTTGGAACTGCATGAGGAAACGGTTCTTCGTTGGTCCGCCGTCGGCGGCAATCTCCTTCAGGCTGCCACCGGTGGCACTGGCCATCACGTCCACCAGGTCCTTGATCTGATAGGCAATCGACTCCAGGGCGGCACGCAGGAAGTGGGCCTTGGTGGTGGCGAAGGTGAGGCCGAAGACGGCACCCTTCACGTTGCTCTGCCACCACGGAGCACCCAGGCCGGAGAAGGCCGGCACGATATACACGCCACCGTTGTCGGCGACGCTGGTAGCCAGGGCCTCCATCTCGGAGGGGTGTCCCACCAATTGCAGCTGATCGGCTATCCATTTCAGGGTAGCCCCCGTGCTGTAGATGTTGCCCTCGTAGCCGTAGTAGGTCTTGCCGAATGCCGAGAAGCCCACGCTGGTCACCAGTCCGTCGGGGGCTGGCAGCGGCTGCTCGCCGATGTTGACCATGACGCTGCTGCCCGTGCCGTAGGTCACCTTGCCGGAGCCTGGCTCGAAGCACATCTGTCCGACCAGTGCGCCGTGGCTGTCGCCCAGCACACCGGCTATCTGGATGGGTTTGGCAAACAAGCCCTCACACGTTGTCTCGCCGTAGACGGCATCGCAGGGCAACACCTCCGGCAGCATCGAACGCGGTATGTCGAACAGCTGCAGCAGGTCGTCGTCCCACTGCAGGGTATGGATATTGAACAGCATCGTCCGCGAGGCGTTGGTATAGTCGGTGGCATGTACGCGACCGCCCGTCAGCCGCCAGATGAGCCATGTGTCGATGGTGCCTAAGAGCAGTTCATTCCGAGAGGCGAACTCTCGGGCGTCGTCGACGTTGTCGAGCAGCCACTTGATGCCGCTGGCCGAGAAGTTAGGGTCGATGAGCAGACCACTCTTCTCCATCACCCGCTGGCCGTAGCCCAGCGAGCGCAGCTCGCGGCACAGCTCGGCACCACGGGTGTCCTGCCAGACGACGGCACGGCTGATGGGCTTGCCGGTCAGCTTGTTCCACACCACGGCAGTCTCCCGCTGGTTGGTGATGGCGAGGGAATAGGTGTCGGCGGCAGCAAACTGGTCGGCGGCAGCAAATTTTTCACTTTTCACTATTCCCTTTACCCTTCTTATGGCTTCTATCATGTTCTGATAGATTTCCTCGGCGTCGTGCTCCACCCAGCCGGTCTGGGGGTAGTACTGCTTGTGGTCAACGCTGGTACGTGCCACGATGCGGCACTGCTCGTCGAACAGCAGGGCCTTGGTCGACGATGTGCTCTGGTCAATGGCGATGATGTAGTTCATAGTTCACAATTAACAATTCACAATTAATAATTCATAATTCACAATTCACAATTAATTATGCGCAGCCTAACTATGAACTATGAACTATGAACTGTTCCACTCCTCTTACGATGCCCTCGGCATCGAGGCCGTAGTGGTGGAAAATCTCGGTGTTGGTGCCGTGGACGACATTCTCGTCGGGGATGCCGAGGATGCGAACGGGTACGGGGTGCTCCGACAGCACCTCACACACCATGGCACCCAGGCCACCGTAGCGGGAGTGCTCCTCGACGGTGACGATGCGACCCGTCTCACGGGCGGCACGCCGGATGGCCTCCTCGTCGAACGGCTTGAGCCACGAGCAGTCGAGCACACGGGCGGCGATGCCACGCTCCTTCAGCTGCAGACCGGCCTGCCAGGCGTGGTAGACGGTCTCGCCCGTTGCCACGATGGTGACGTCGGTACCGTCGAGTACGGTGATGGCCTTGCCCACCTCGAAGGGGAAGTCGTCGTCGGCATACACGTCAGGCACGGCAGCACGGCCCACACGGACATAGCAGGGCTTGTCGTAGTTGACGAGGAACTTCACTAATTTCCTGGTCACGCGCCAGTCGGAGGGCAGACACACCGTCATGCCCGGAAAGGTGCGCAGCACGGCGATGTCGTGCAGCGAGTGGTGGGTGGCACCCAGTGCGCCGTAGGCCACGCCACCCGAGACACCCAGGATGGTGACGGGGTTCTCCGAATAGGCCAGGTCTACCTTGACCTGCTCCAGCGAGCGGGCCACATAGAAGCAGGCAGGGCCGCAGCAGAACACCTTCTTGCCTGAGTGGGCCAGTCCGGCAGAGATGCCCACGGCATCCTGCTCGGCAATGCCGCACTCCACAAACTGCGCGGGCAGTGCCGCAGCATAGTCGCCCAACGTCACCGAGCCACGTGCGTCGGTGGTCACGGCGATAATATCCTTGTCCTCACGTGCCAGCTCCAGCAGCGTGTCGGTAAACTGTTTTCTACATGCTATCATGATTCTTTTCGATATTTCGATATTTCGATATTTCGTTATTTCGATACTTCGATATTTCGTTATTTCGACAGGGATGCGATGCGCTCCTCGATTTCCTTGACAGCAGCCTTGCACTGCTCTTCGTTCAGCACGCCGTGGTGCCACTTGGCAATGCCCTCCATGAAGCTCACGCCACGGCCCTTCGTGGTGTTCGAGACGAGCAGGTGGGGACGGCCGTTGCCGTAGTCGATGGCATCGAAGGTACGCACGATGTCGGCCATTGAGTCGCCGTTCATGCTGATGACGTCCCAGCCGAAGGCCGTCCAGCGCTCGCGGATGCTGTCGATGGGCATCACGTCCTCCGTGTCGCCGCTGATCTGCAGGTGGTTGCGGTCGATGATGGCCACGAGGTTGTCCAGGTGATACTTGTTGGCAGCCATGGCAGCCTCGTAGATGCTGCCCTCACCCTGTTCGCCGTCGCCCATCAGCACGTAGGTCTTCCACGCCTGACGGTCCATCTTGGCGGCGATGGCCATGCCAGTACCGATGCTCAGTCCGTGGCCTAAGGCTCCGCTGTTCACCTCGATGCCCGGCACCTCGATGGTCGGGTGGCCGCTGAGTATGGAACCGAACTGGCCCAGCGTGTCGAGCACTTCCGGTGCAAGGAAGCCCTTGGCCTCCAGCGTCACATACAACGCCTCGACACAGTGTCCTTTCGAAAGCACGAAGCGGTCGCGTCCGGGAGCCTTCGGCTCGGCGGGGTTCAGACCGTTCATCACATGAAAATACAGTGCCGTCATCACGTTCAGGCACGACAGGTCGCCACCGATATGGCCGGCCTTGGCGGCATACACCACCTCTACCAACCGCTTGCGGTTCTTCTCGGCAAGCAGTTCCAATGCACTTACATCCATAGTTTTTAAGTATATATACTATGATAAAGATGTATGAAAGGGAAAAATGTCATCACATCCTCATGACATTTTTCTGTCTTGGTGACGGAGAAGACAACAGCATCACCTAATACGATGTGGAGTCGGCAAGTATATCGCGAAGCTCATAGGCCTGCCGGACGATGTGTCGCTCGCCATCCAGCAGCAACAGCAGGGGCATGGCCGACAGGTCGTAGTCACGGTGGACGTCCGTCCGTGCGATGGCTACCGTCCACGTCTCAGGCAGCTCGCTGGCCGTCGCACGCCACAGCTCCTCGTCGGCCTCGGCGTAGACGCACACCACCTGCAGCCTACCCTCGCCTACCGCCTGGCGCAGCCACGACGAGTGGCGCATGGCAAACAGCTCCTGGCGGCAGTCGCTGCAGTCGGGGTCGTAGAACATCAGCAGCGTCTGGCGGCCCGTCGGCAGCTCCGACAGCCGCACCGTCCGTCCCTCTCGCGTCTCAAGCGTGAAGTCCTGCGCCACCACGGAGTCCGTCGGCTCCTGAGCATTAATGGCGAGGCTCATCAGCCCCGCCATCACCACAGTTAACAAACGCCACCGTTTATTGCTCATTACTTATTATCCTTTCCTATCACCACATTCGTGGAGCCTGTCACTTCAGCCTGGTTGCCGCCGCCATACACGTTACCACGAATGTCGACGCCCACGACAGGCTTCTCCACGTAGTAGGTGGTGTCTGCATCGAACGTACTACCAGCAGAAACATATTTGTATGGGTCTGCAGGCGTACCATTACCGTCAAGGACGAAGTAGGTTCCCGATGAAAAAGTTGCAGCTGTAGGAGCTGGGGTTGCCACCTCGTACACCACAGTAGCAGTACCGATGTTGACATTGGTGTTACCTATGACCTTTGCGGCATTGCCACCGCCAAAGACATTGCTGATGGCACCGATCTTTTCCTTCGCGTGTGACGGTACGGGATAATTGCCCGGAGTCGTGTAATTCTCGCCAAGTTCAGACTTATCGTCGTTATAATATTTCCCGTTGGCAACACTGATGTTCACCGTCGGACTACCCACCATTACGGCAGTATTACCATAGCCGCCACCATAGACGCTGCCGATGCTGGTGAACGACTTGACATTCACCTGAGGACTCAGATAAAGGGGCGTGGTACCCGACTCTATCGCCTTGCCATCGCTGTCGTACCCGTAGATGGAGTAGCCGGCCAAGTTGCCTCCGCCGTACAGCTCACCGATGATGACGGGCCTACAACCCACCTCACTGACGTTCACCGTGATGGAGCCACGAATGGTACCGCTCTCGTTGTTGCCGCCGAACACGCGGTCGAAGGTACCGTTGGTGATGTTCAGCGTCACGTTGCCCTGAATGTCGGCAGCCTCAGCACCACCGTAGGCAGCACTAAGACCTGGGATACAGGCCATCAGCAGCTTCGCCTCGGCATCCATCGGTGCGCTCTTGCCGCCACCGTATGCCTCGTCGACGCAGAAGTCACAGCCTCCAGCCTCCTCCAGCATGGTAACGGCTGTCTTGCGCACGTTACCCTTCGTGTTCGAGCCGCCAAAGACGCGGTGGATGGTACCACCGTAGATGTTCACGGAAGCCTTGCCGGTGCCGTAGATGTAGTCTTTCGTGAAGTCGTCGCCCAGTCTCAGTTCTTTAGTGTTATAGGTATCCTCTACCGCAGAGTAGTCGTAGAATCCAACATTGGCACCCGGATTGTCCTTCTCGACACCGCTGACGGTTATCTTATCCTTACCGTTGCCACCGCCGAACACCTCCTCTATCTCATGTGTGCCGTTAACCGTCACGCACGTTGCAGGTGTCGAGGCTGCGTTGCCGCCGCCGTAAACCTGCCGGATGCTCGTCAGTCCGCAACCGTCAATGATGACATTGGTGGCACGTGTCGTGTTCTTGCCACCCTCCGGCTCGTATGCCGCCATGTTACCACCGCCATAGACGGCTGCCACATGGTAGGAATGCTTGGAAGCATCCTTACTGCTCAAATCAGCCGTTGCCGTTCCTGCATGGCCTTCCCATCCCTGCGTCTTATAGATATGCACGGTGACATCACCCTGGGGACTACCATTCAGGTTGTTACAACCGAAGATGCTGCCCTTCACCACGCAGTTGTCGTTATAGAGCGTTGTGCCGCCTTCACCAGCTGTCGCTGTTCCGTTCAGCGTCACCGTTACATCGCCATAGACCTTGGCAGGAATACCCGCAACACCCTCGACAGCGGCCACCGCTGGCTGGTAGTCGTCATCGCCGGGATTGCCCACGGCGTCCTTACCCGCCACGGCCTTTACCTCCATCCTGCCAAGTCCGCCGCCATAGACATTGCCACCGACGGCTCCACCCGTCAGGGTGACAGTGGTGGTATTGCTTGCCGACGTCTTGCCTTCAGCCCAGGTGTTACCCCACTGCTGATTCGTGGTGTCGTATTTCCAGTTGTTCGTATTGGTGTGTGCCAGCGCACCACCACCGTACAAGTCTTTAAGTATCAGACCACCGCCCATCTTCACGGCTACATCGCCTTTGACGGTACCAGCCTCACCACCACCAAATACGGAACCCGCGATGAGCTGTTCGGTCTTGTCCTCATTGTCACCTGCTGGCGTGGTCGTGTAACTGATGTTAACCTCTGTCTGCTTGACGTTGGCTAAATTCGGAGCAATACCCTGACCTCCACGGGCTGCGCTGAACACATTACCGTTGTCGTTACCATCATAACCAATACGTCCACCGCTGATAATTACCGTAGTCTTACCACCGCTGGCATCAGTGCCCACCGAGCCCATAGCACCGGCACCATAGATGTTGCGGACTACATAACCACCAGTTATCCTGACGTAAGCATTACCTTGCACAACACCAGCCAAGGGGTTATAGGCATCACCGTTTCCGTCGTAAGGATTTTCTACCCCCGTCGGGTCGGTATAATACATATCCGTACCGCAGCCACCGCCATAGACATTGCCTCGATAGGGATAGGCAGCGCCCTCGTAATCTACGCCATCAGAAGTGACCTTAACACCCGTCTTTACACCGATGGTTCCACCATTGATGCGAACATAGCTGTTACGGAGGTTATGCCCATTCTCGCCACCACCATATACAGAACCCATGATGACAGGAGTAGCAGTAGAAATCGTTGCATTCTCTGTAGTATCGCCTATAGCCACATGCGTGTCGTACACCCACGCCATCTTGTCCTCAATGCCGTTAGGAGCACCCACGTCACCTCGCGACGATCCGAACACCATACCATTCTCCTTACCGTTCCAGCCAAGCGTTCCACCAGTGATATATACCTCGGTCTTACCACTATTCTCAGCAGCGGTAGTCTTCAAACCTGTTGGCTTACCACTGGTAGCATCGTAGTCAAAATCACCAACGGAGCCGTATGCGCCACCACCATAGACATTGTGATAAATCGTCGGTTTGACAGTCATCTCGCCAACAGTAGTATTTTGGATGGTTACCTTGGTACTACCCTTTACCAGTCCGGCCAACACGTCATCACGCTTTCCCTTGCCACCGCCATACACATTACCAAACTCTGCACCACCATTACCCTCAGTACCAATGGTACCGCCAGTAACAGAAACATCAGTAATTCCATCTACACCAGACTCTTCACCACCGCCATAGACGGAACCTCCGACAGTGGTCGAGCCCTTAATAGTCAGAATGGCAGAGCCGACAGAACCAAGGTTCATAGAACTAATATTCTGAGTTGTTTTAACCTGTGTACCGTCAAATCCGGCACCTCCTTCAGAAGGATAACTGTCAACTTGTTTCCATGTGTAATCTTCCGTGTCCGAATATGTTCCAGGCTCAAACATACCCGATGAACTATTGAAATTAGGTTTTTTTGTAAAACCACTACTCCTCACCGCAATTTTTGGCAATGTGGCAGAATATCCTGCACCGAACACATTGCCTGTCACCTCACAATCTTCAAGTGATGATGTTGCTGTACCAGAAACTTTTCCTAAGCTACCGCCACCATAGAAGTTTTCAAGAATTTTACAACTCTTCAGTTTAGATTCCACATCATTGCACTGCGCCAACGAGAACGAAACGAACTTCACAAACAATCGAGCACCTGTTGTTCCTGAGCTCCACACGAAAAACTCATAGTCGAAATCGGTAGCGACACCAGGGCCTTTCTTGCCATATTGGTCGGCACTACCACTTCCTGCTTGCTTGGAATTAGTGTGTACTCCATCAAAATATTTACCCCTATCTGTTGTATAATAGCCTTGAAGTGTGGTCCAATTCGGGTTACCAGACTGGTCATAATACTTCTTCCTGCTGTAAGAATTACCACCGTATCCAGCACCAAAATACTTTCCAAACACACATCCTTCAGCTGTCGTTTTAACATTCTTTCCCGATGCCATGTTGCCGAATTTCGGACCGCCACAAAACAGGGTCACATGGCTGTTGTAAATATCCGTAGTGATATTACCTTGAACCGGCTTGGCATCATTAATTCCACCACCAAAGAAATTTGTGATGTCAGCATTGTATATTTGCCATTGAACATTGCCTTTATTGGCACTACCCGTGGTTCCTATCTGCTCCTGTCCTGCACCTGCCAATTCGCCAAAGCGGCCACCACTGATATAACATTCCGCATTGTCATCCTTTGCTGTCGCATTGGCATTATAGGTTCCCGTAAGGTAAAATCCAGGAAAATCTCCTCCCGTTACCGACACAGGAACATGGGGGGTTGCCGCTGAACCATCGCTATGAGTACCCATGCTGAACTCATGTATCCACACATTGCCACCAACATGGATATAGATAACCTTTCCTGTAACATTATAATTTTGGGTAGAGACAAATTGGTCGATGACACCTCCTTGAAGAATAAGAGGGGCATCAACCTTATCCTTATTGTCTTCGGCAGAACCGCTAGTATTTTTACCTAAGTTTTCATATTCAAATTGAGAGAAGTACATCAATGAGGTATTGGTAATTTCAAACCAGCCCTTAGTCCTGCAGATAGTCATGTTGCAGATAAGGCTTGCTGTGTTTGGTTTCTGGGCCTGTGCCGTTCCGATGACATCCAGAAAATCAAAACGAATTGGACTTATAAGCAAACGATTCTTATGATGGTAAACGAGGCTGTAGTCAGGTTCATGATCGTTATCTTCATCCACTGACATCAGAGTAAAGGGAGTATTTCCGTTTGAAGGCACACCATCCAGATGAAGATTACCTACCAACACTACGGCATTATCATATACTGATCCTGATTCAGAAAAAGAACTAACGCTAATACTGTTACTGACAGATTGATCATTAAAAGTAGTTATTTGTGAACCCACTTGGGATATACCTTGTTTTCCACCATAACTACTCGTATATACCACATCATAATACTTGTCTGCTACATAGACTGCTTTTCCCCAATAGGGTTCGATGGTGATGGAGGTTACGCCGTATGGGACATCAAAATAGGCACCCTGTGAGAATACACGACCACTCACAGAATAGAGGTCTTTATTCGAGCTCTTGCGGTCGGCATAATTATGATTAGGATAATCTGTAACACCAGTTGTGGGATAGTTTGCCGAGGTATAATCATTGTCATTTATGGCTGTAATTTCTGTAATCTTCCATCCCGTCACCACACGGTTGCCAGTATAGTTGCCTGTGCCATAATCATTATAGTAGGGTAACTGTACCTTGTCATAATTGAAGTTATAGCGGGTTGTATCCTTATCGGTACGGGTGAGTGTGATGGTTGTATTAATACTGGCTCCTGTCGGTGCGGTCTGTCCCCCACTAGTGGAGTTTTGAATCTTCACAGATAATGTTTTTCCCAATTTCCCACCATGGTTTCGTCCTACGGAAGCACTATCAGGAGCATGATCGAAATCCGGGTTAATGATGGAGGGATAATAGCCTTGAGCCTTTAGTATGGGATAGGGATAGGGGGCGCGTCCACTGATATTTCTATCTGCCGTCTCAAGCACCCACTTTGCCATTTGATTGGCATTGTCAGCACTGCCCGTAGCATAGAAGGCTGCCAGTTTCTTATTGCTGTTGAGTAACAGACGGTAAAACTCGAAACGGTTCAGGTATTTCTCTTCAACGGCTAACGCACAATTGTACTTATTGTTTGATATTTGCTTTGTCTTCAGATTTTCGTACGAGTAGTAGTTATAAGTGTTTAAACCATCTTGAGGCCGGGTCTCGGCTTTCAAGTTATTGATGTTATTTCCACCATAAATGGGAGAAACCGTACTACCACCCGTTATGTCCCCATAGAACATACAGTTCATCACCATTGTATTAATGCTACCAGCAGTAGTTGTACCAGTGTTATTGCCCACAATACCACCTACATTACTTCCACCAGAAATCGTGGCATAGCTATAACAATTGATAACACGGGCAGTACCTTCAAGTCTTCCTACAAGACCACCCACATTGCCAGAGCCACCTACTGTGCTTCCACTGAAACCAGTGATATTGCCTGCATTATCACGTTCAACAGAAGAAGGATTGATACCACAGTTGTAAATACGGGTATTCCCTGTGGCCTTACAGGTTACAGCACCAGCATCTCCATCAGAGTCGCCAGATGAGATATTGACATCCTCAAAAATGATATTGCGGATAACGGCACTACCACTGGTGGAAGTGAACAACGGCTCACTCAGGTTGTATATCTTATGGAATCCACCATCGAGTTTTCCTGTAAAATTACCCAAACTTTCAAAGCCAGAAGCATCAACATCAGCAGTTAACACATAGTTACCTGCTAAATCAGAAGTAATCTGTGACAGAGAGGTAATGCCATTGGCCGTGGAACTATAGAAAGTGGCAGTAACATAAGCACCATCATACCCTTCGGGAATGATGAAATAATAGGAAGTGCCACTTCCCTCAACATCAATCTTAGAGGCAACACCACTTCCACGACGACGGGATGAGGCATTCACCATCTTCTCGACTAAGATATGTTCTTTGTCGATGGTATAGCCATCTGCCGGGACAGCAGAAATTGTTACCTTTGTACCAACCTCAGGCGAAGTAACTGCTACAAAGTTGTCCGCTTCTGGCACAGTAACAGTACCTGAATTCTTGGGCTGTACCTTAATGGTAATATCATTTTTCGTAATAGCCCAGGCGTGGCCTGCACCAGCTATCACGAGTGCAAAGATCAGCATGATGAATCTTATCGTGTGCCTCATATCTTATTTCCTGTTTATAATCGTCTTACGTCCATTCTTGATATAGAGTCCCGCCTTGGTTGGCTTGCCGTTAAGATTGCGGCCATCAAGCGTGTACCAAGCGGAGCCATTTCCCATTTTTCCTTTCTCATTTCTCATTTCTGTGATGCCAGTAGCATCCTCTATGACAAACCGCAGGGTGCCACGTGAGCCAGCACCACCTCCGCCCTCTCCTTCGTCGGGCTCTGGTGCTGCCGTATAGTTCGGATTGTACAGGTAGAACTTGCCATTAGAAATGTTTCCCTTTTTTGTCAGCACGAACTCACCCCGATAGAACATATACACCTGGGCAGCCTCCACATCTACGCCATCCTCCGGAGCCACCTTCAGCAGATTGCTGTTCTTCGTCTGAGCGGTAACTGCAGGAGTCGCCTCATCCTTGGGTGAGGCCAGGAAGCCTGTTGTCTCATCGTCCCTTAGCATCAGCACAGGAACGTCCTTAGGAATATAGTCAATAGGAGTGATGACCATTGTGCCTATAGAAGGATTTATCTTCCTCACGATATAGGGAGTGATGCCTGTTGGCTTGGCCAGGTCAGATGATGCCTCGTAGACAGCAGTTGCGTCGGTGGTGCCTGTTGCCGTGGTGAATACTGACTTGACAAACAGTCCTTGTGCAGAGCCTGTATAGTTGCTCTTACCAGTGACTATCACATAATTGTCATCGCCTTGCACCTCTATCGACACGGTATAGTCTTTATCAACAACAAGTGTTGTCTCCCCGTCTTTCACGTAAGTCACTTCAACATGATCACCCACTTGTTCCATATTAATATCAATGCCCGTCGCAGCATCCTTCCCGTCGCCTAAACTCTTGGGTGAGATAGTGAAATCTTTGGTTGCCTCAGCACTTTTGTAGTTTCCTGCTTCTGCTATCGTAGCCTTCACCGTATATTCACCGGCATTGGTGGGAACGGTTTCACTATAGTTGTTTTCACCTTTCACGGAATAAGTATAGGTAACATCGCCACCACTCATATTGTCGCTGACAGACGGGGCATTGCTTGTGTCACCGAATGTCCACCCGTCAATGGAGACGACAGGTGTAAAGGAGCCTCTGACTATTTCAAAAGTTGTCGTACTGCTTGAAGTCAACACATAGTTGCCCGCCTTTTCACCCGTGATGCCAGTTGCCATAGCCTCGTATCCTGTTCCCACATCGGTTTGTGCTCCCTCTACAATGACAACCACCTCATCGTTGTGTACCACATTTGTAGCAGTGGCTGTTGGAACCTGCGGACTACCGTTGTAACCCAAACTGGTATTCACCCATTCAATCCCCACTTCCCTTGGACTGACGGTCAATGTGCCATCATTATAGGTAATGGCGTAGTTCGTGGCAGACAACCCTTTGGGCGTAATAGTATAAGTGTTACCAACATCATTATATTGAGAGTATGAATAATCATAATCAAGTGTACCAGTCAAAACAGATTCCGTCTCTGTACCGATAAAGCCACTACAAGTCACGCCATTGCCGGCAGGAGAATCACCGTATGTAATGGTGTTGTTGTTTGCCGTGACGGTTAAAGCTTTCGGAGAAATCGTAAAGGTGAATGAACCCGAAACATTGTAGTCGCCATTTTCATTATCTGTGATGGTTATGGTAGCAATGCCTGCGTTGGTATTATTGCTATATGTTGATGTATATTCTCCCGAACTGATGGTCGTTTCACCGTCTTTTATGGTAAATGCAGGTTGATGTGCAGTACCGTCATACACAATAGGATCTGCGCTGGTAAGTGAACCATTTGATGAACTAACCATTAATGCTTTTGCGGGAATACTACTTTCGGTTACAATGTTTGAATGAATCCAGCCATCCCTGGTGGCGAAAGCCTTAACAGGCCCTTGACTCGGCAAGATACTTGCTATCGAAGCACTTTGGGTTGCATTCGCTGTTGTCGGATCATCGCCACCTGTCTTATAGTAAATGGTAGCGCCATCTGTAGCACAGGCAATGGTCACACTGTTGTCTGCGTTAATTGTGATAGTCGGTGTGGCCACTTTTTGGAGATTGTATGTGGCCTCTACAGAACTGACTTCAACCCCAGAACTCCAACTTTTCACCGCAATGGCCTTAATGGCGCAAGGAGTGGTTTGGGTGAAAGTGACAGGAGAAGTGTGAGGCATAAGCGCCGATGTCGGAGTATCACCATTAGTGGTGTAATAAATAGAGCCTTCAGTAGCCGTGATAGTGACTTCGTTGGTAGCATTGTTGAAGGTGATGGTAGGCTGCTCCACCACATACTGTTCAAATTTGAACCGAGAATTGGCATCTACTACATCTATCTCTTTATTATCTTTAAATGTATACAAACCAGCAAGGCCACCGTAATAATTAGAAGTATTAGATCTGTTCGTACCATAATTCACAGGTTGGTTTCTATCAGCAAGATTCAAATATTTGTATTTTTTATCTTCAACCCGTTTTGGAATAAAACAATAACTGTCGAAATTATCCGTTGCTGTACTTTCATCCTTTGTATAACGAATCTTGAACAAGGCTTTATCCGGAATTGTGTCATCCCAACTTTTGGTCTCAAGGTGCATGGTTTTACGACGAGAGTTGTTGTTCTCTCCCAAAGTGCCAGCAGTAGCAAAATAAGGGTCACATACCACATACTTACCTGTTTCGACATGCTGAATCGTATAATAGTAATCATCACCCGAAGATGTCGTATAAGAAATGACTGTTTTTTTTAGAATCCAAAGTGCAATGTCAGTATGGCCTGTGTAATTGGAAGTCAGGAATGGTTTTGTTTGACCCGTACCGTCAAAAAAAGCATCGGTTTTATCGTCTATTTGCGGGTCAGCGGCTGGCCTGAGGTAAAAGTTTGTCGCAGGCGTAGTGGAATTGTAAGTGTATGGGAGATCTGTGTTAGTACCAGCCTGATAAGCACTTCCATTGCTGGCGATATACCACACGCCCTCGAAGTCGGTCATCTGCTGTCCCCATGCCTCACTCACTCCCACAACCATCATCAAAAACAGGAGGAGGGTGAGCATTGACGAGGACGGACTTAGTGGCCGTCGAAGTCCGCTTTCGTTGCCGACGAAAACGGACTTAGTCGCCGACGAAATCGGAGCCGGCAAATCGTTAGTTATATGTTTCGTTATCTTATTGCTCATATCTTGTGTCATATTGTTTCTTTATTTATTCCAGCGGGGGAACCGCCAGACACCCTAACGGCTGGTGAACCGACAGGCATGGCGGGCGGCATGGTGTCCAGCGGTTCACCCGTTGGAGCGTCCTGCCCTGTCATGGCCCAGGAGTGGCGGTTACAGCCTTTCTTGAAGCCTGTCAGTACCATACGCGGACTGTCGTGGCTTTCCTCAGGCTGTTCCAGCGCGCCTTCTATCTGTCCTAATGGCTGACCCATACCCTCTGCCACATGTACCGTGATGTGGTAGATGCCGGGCAGCGCGTAGTTATGGGTAGCCATACGGCGCTGCATGCTGTGGTTGGTAGGGTGTTGTCTGTTCATATTCCTTTTTCCTGCGGGTGAACCGCTGGACACTGTTTTACACTTTTACCTTATTGAGAGTTTCTTGTGGTAGCGGCCATTGGCGGCACGGACAATGTAGACACCGGCGATGGGGATGCTGGTCTCGACGGTCTCGCCAGGCTGGATAGTGAAGTTGCCAACACAGAGTCCGCTGATGCTGAAGATACGCACGTCGGCGGCCTTGCGCAGCGACGAGGTAACACCCAGCTTGTGAGGCTTCGCAAAGAATGTCAGCCCACCCGGCTCACCCTCCGTCGGATCGCTATCGTCGATGCTAAAGATGGCGTCACTGCCGATATTGATGCGCGAGATGACGTACTTGGGAGCTGGAGCTGGAGTTGAACTCGTAACTTTCGTGAAGTACGGGCGGAACGGCAACACACTGACGGCAGGCGTCTCGTTGGTTACCGATGCCGGCGTCTTGTCGAAGCTGCTCTTGCCATCGTTGTTCTTGGTATTGAGCACCCAGTTGTTGCCTGTCAGCGACTGCGACAGGTAGTTGGTCGTGAACTGGTAGCTGTCTGCTGACTTGCCTGTCTCGTTGGCACTGGCATCCACGCTGGCTCCTTCTTCAGAAACGAAGGTAAGCACCTGACGGCTGACGGTGATGGTGTCTGGAACGGCAGAAGCAGTTGTCAAAGCCACAAACTTACCGCTGAGGTCGAACTCATAGTAAGTATCACCCGGAAAGCCGATGAGGTACGGTGTGCCGGCAGCCATGCGCGGATACTTCGGGCACTTCCGTTCGTCCTCGCTATAATCGTAATAGCCCTTCTGATACTCGTCGCCGTGGTCATCCTGCTGATTGTGGAATCCTTCGTAGAAGAAGTCCCAGAGGAAGGTGTTGTTGACGACCTTGGTCATGTCGCCATCGTCCGTCTCTGTTGCCTGCTTGAGGCTCTCGAACTTCGCCGTCATCACGCCACCTGTCTCTTCCTTCTTGCCATTATACTCACGCAGCCAGTACTCGTGGCCCTTGGCACTGCCCTGATAGAAGTGGGTCAGCTCACCCTTCTTGTCGGTAGTGACCGTCTCCACCTGGAACGGCAGGCTGATGGTCTCCCAACCAGACTGTCGGTCGACATAGTTGTCGGGCGTGCGCTGGTACCACATACGGTTATCGCTGTCGAACGTGTACGGTATCGGACAGTAGAACTCCTGCTTGTCCACCAGCAGGTGGTCGTTGGTGGCAGTAGCTGTTACCAGGTTATTTGTTAATGTTGTCTGTACCAGATGGGCCTTCACCTTCGATGCGTCAGCCTTGGCCACGCGGTTGTACTTACGGCCATCGTTATACGCACTACTTTCCTCGTTATGGTCACTGAACTGAGGCTCATTGACGAAGCCGGTGTTCTGGTGGTTCAGCACGTTATAGGTCTTCGTGTTAGCATAGCCCTTCTCGACGAGCGGCGTTTCAGCAGGAGCATATACCAGCAGGTTCGGGGTCTGTCCGTTGATATTGATGCTACCCAGTCCGTCGTCATCGAGCAGCGGCTGGTAGAAGAGGGCCGTAGCTCCTGCGGGAGAGCCAGTAGGCACAGTAGCCTCGTTTGTCCACGTGCCGTCGTTGTGTCCGGCAAAGTCGATGGCCGTCATACCCGGATAGGCATCCCTCAAATTAGTATCCGTCGGGCTAACCGGCTTCGACTTGGCTGGAATGACGGCATTCACGTTGAAATGAGCCACACTCATCGTACCGCTGCGGAAGTATGCCGGCGCACGTAAGACGCGGTTGCTGCCACTGCTCTGCGGACTGACATCCATACGGCTCTCGCTCTTACCGATGTGTACAGGCCAATCCTGATGTGTGCCTTCCTTCGTGTCATAGGTAAGCCTCTGTCCGAAGAAGATGTAGTCGTCAGGATAGATTGGGGCATAGGTGATGGTGGTCGTCGCCACATTGTTGTCCGTAGTAGTGGTAGACCTCATGCGGATGTCACTGGCCTCGGGAATGCTACCAGCAGCATAGGTGAAGTCCTCGTTAGAGAAGCGGTTCTCGACGTAGCCGTACTTCTTTTCCTCACCTTCCTTCAACGGATAAATGGCATACGTGCTGGGATATTGACCACTGATCATTTCATTCGGCATATCAGCACCTGGTGTCGTCTTGAAATACTGGTAAGTCACCTTATCGCCTGTCCACGACGTACTACCGTCATAGTAACGCTTGTTCAGATAGAAGCCATTCAGGTTGTAGGCCACCGTTCCGTTATAGAACTCACGCTCTGTCATCGGGGTGGCACCATTAGTGGCTTCATAGACCTTCGTGACAGGATAGTAGCTGTTGACCAGCGTACCCTCGTCGCTACCGAAGACAGCCTTGGTGCCGCTGAAGCCTGTGGTAGCACTGGTGTTGATCCAGCAGTTCTCTACCCTACCACCACCAGCGTCAGCCACACCAGACGTGGTGAACGAACCGGTGACACCAAGGTTGTAGACATTACCGCACAGCTTGCCGAACAGCGACTTGTCGAGGCCGCTGACGGTATAGCCGTCGCCGTGCAGGTTGCCCTCGAAGCACTGCGTGTCATCGCCGATGGGAGTCCATCCAGCGGGTGAACCACCGGACACCGTGTATGCCTTCGGGCTGACGTTGCTGTTAAGGATAAACTCGAGTTTAGCCCCACCCTTGACACGGGGGTTAAGCAAGGTGTGACCCTTGAACGGATGGCCGGTCTTTGTGATGGTATCCTCGGTGGTAACACCCTCTGCCCTTTCTATCAGACTCAGGTCGTAGAAGTCCTTCAGCAGGTCGAGCTCGCTCTTGCTGGCATCGCTCTCGCAGGAACGGTTGTCGATGTATATCTTCGAGTTGCGCATCACGTCGGGATGATCCACATGCAGATGGTGCAGCGTGTCCTTCATCACGGCATCGAGGTCGTGATAGTTGGCAATGGTCAGCGGCACGGAGTTGGAATAGCTCTTGCCCAAGTACGTCCTCGAATAGAAGGCGACCCATGCCTTCTTGTTCTGATACCAGTAGACGGGCGTGTTGTTGTTGACGAACGACATTCCGTTGCGGTGCAGTTCAGCGTCCGTTTCGTCTGTGTACATTTCCCATCCGTTGGAAATAACCTCGTACAGTCCGGGGTTGACGGAAGGAGCCTTCAGTCCGAACTTCTTACCCGGCAGGATGGTTGGCGGCGCACTCAGCGGGCCTATCTCCGGAACACCGCTCTCCAGCTTCAGTCGGATGTTCACCACATGCAGCTCGTTCTTCAGGCAGATGCCCTCTTCATTGCTTGTGGTACCATCTTCGTTGTCGCCTTCGTCCTCCTCATAGTAGGTGTACTGGTAGACCACAGTGATGACCTTCTCCGACGTCACGTCCTTGGCACTTGACTCTTGTGCGACATAAAGTGTGGTGGTTTCCGTTGGTTCTGCACCCTGAACGGTGAAATACTTCTGGTAGTTTTTTAGATTAGAATAAGTGTCAACGTTGATGGTGTCGCCCACAGCCTTAAGACCACCAGCCTCATAGCAATAGTATTTTGTGACGGTATTGGGTTCACTGTTGTCAACATGTACAGGATATTGCACTTTCCCCTTATTTGCAACAGACAAGTTGCTATAGTCCGTAGCAGAGATGTCCTGCCCCTTTGCGAACGGAGTGCCGCTATCAAAGAAGTTCTCCTTTACTATATAGAAGTCTGCTCCACCAGAAGGAACGGAAAGACGTGTGAAATACTGCTGTTCGTTCATCACCTGCTCAAACGCATCTCTTGAGAGTGTACGTTCTTCTTCCGTATTAATAATGTGTGCGACACCAGAAGTGTCCTTATATGTAAAGCCAAGGCCACCCGAATAATATGCCGTATAGTCCACCGGTTTCTCGTCGCAGTATGGACGGGCATATACCGATGTGTTTCCAGAGAATGTCTGGTCGTACAGCACATCAAACGCATCTTGGTTGAACGCAAACTTACCTCGGTCGTCGGGCAGCGAGCACCAGGCCTTGAGGGCGCTATAGTTAATTCCCGACTCAAAGTACTGTCCACCATATTTACCATCGCTTGTGACGTAATAGGCATCCGACAGATGTTCTTTGACTTCCTTAAGTGCTTCTTCTTGTGTGATGGTGTCGATATTTGTCAAAGAATTGTTATAATTCTTGTACCTGGTGGCCAAGTCGTCAAGCGTTGTCTTTCCAACCAGTTCGCCCATGAGGACATACTCCTCCTCGCCGACACGGAGTGTGTTGACGCAGACAAGTGCCTCGTCGAAGTTCTCCTTCAAGCCACTTGATAGCGTATTATACGTTTCTTTGGAAATGGCATGACCCTCCTGCACGAATGTGGTGCCTACCTCACAGTCGGTCTTAGCCACGTACGCACCATCCACTTGAGCCTGTGTTGGCCAGTTCGTCTGGTCTTTGCCATTGGTAGTAGTCGTGTAATCGGTGTACACTTCCTTCGATATAATCTCACCAACAGTATAGTCGCGCTGGCCATACAGACCGGCAGGCATGTCGGTCTTTAACGTGAATGTCGGACCGACGCGATATGTCTCCGAGTCTTTGTCTGGATCATAGTCTTTCCTCTTCATTCTGCTGGTTGTAACTGTTCCATCAGATGCTACGGTATAAGTGCTGGGGCCATTAATGGGGCTGTACCAGTCATCCCAGTCTCCAGGACTGTCCATGTCGAAGGTGAGCACATAGCCATTGTAATGGCTGATGTTGTTAGACGGATGGAACAATTCATGGAATTTCGTTATTGTGTTGCCCTTCTTGTCGACAACCTTATTGGTGTTGATATAATCTGTCTTGAACGTCGTAGAATCACTGGGCAGCATCACGTATGTACCCTCAGGATATAGTACACCAGCTACCGTACAGGTGTCCACATTGACGTAAGTGTCCTTGACAAAGTATTTCTGCTCGCCTGGCGACAGCTGGTTCCAGTCCCACCAGGTGATGACATCGTTCAGGTGGTATGTGGCGCTTTCGTCGTCCAGCTTCACACCGTCTTCTCCTATCTTGCTTGTCATTTCCTTGTCACCATAGTAAGCATAGAGGTTTGGCTGCACATTGAGCAACTTCAGCTTTCCATTTGAACCTGCGGTGATGGTAAGCGGTATCTTCACCTCCTTATGATAGGCCGTTGCCGAACCGGCGTATGCAGAAATCAGCTGGTCGTAGATGTACACGTCACCCTTGATATACCAGTAGTGTGCCGGCGATTTCACATAGCCGTCATTATAGACACCATTATTGGGATAGCAGTCGTCAACGATACGTTTCTTCTTGTGAATGAAATTGCCAGAGGTCTGGTAATCCTTGAGTTTTGATACGTCGTCACTATAGGTGTAACGCTTGTAGGTTCGCGCTTCATCACGGTATTCGATAGAGCCAACCGTCTTGGCTTTGTTATATTCCGAGAGTACAACGTTATGGTAGTCAAGGTGTTCTGTGCGCTCACCATGCTGGTTTTTGGCATAGACGTAACCACCTCCCTCAATGTCTTTCTTCACATTGATTAGGTCAAGCTCGACAATACCCGTCACATATCCGTAGTCCTTCTTTGTCTTGGTGCTATTCTCCGTTGTCAGCTCCAAAAACACACCTGAAGCCAAGGCCACTTGGTTGAAGCTGACACCCTTGTTACGCTCCCCCGGTTTATCCATGTGCGATACCTTCCAGTGTTCGTATGTTTCACCTGGAACATCTGTGCCTTTTTCTGTTGCCTTATTCCATATCCTGTATTTATCATCGAAATGGACATCGCTGGTCAGGTTGCCTAAGTAGTTCACCACACTATAAATACCAAAGTAGTTGCCGTGAACGGCTTTTTCATAGTCAACATAATCGTCAGGATCTTGGTCACTAACATTAGTGGCTCTTGCTTTACCCTCCTTTAATGCCAAATCTTCTTTTATCACTGAATGCTGTAGGTTCAGCGACAACTCACCCATACGATTAATGGTATACACGGTGTTGTCGCCCACATCGGCCACACGGTCCTTGGCTCCCTGCAAAACCATGCGCGAACCATAGACACCGCAGAAGTCGGCTCGCTGGATCGTGTTCAGCAGTCGGCCGGCATAGATGGAGCAGAAGCCCCACTGCTCCCAGTAATCTTCATTATAATAATCTGTTGTAGCAAACAGATTCTTGTAATCTTCTTCTGTAATTTTCTCTCCGACACTATATTCCTTTCCGTTTTTATCCGTACATGCCTGTTTACACAGATACTTCAGCTGGAAGTAGGCACGTTCACGGTTGGAGAGCTTCCGGTACTCATCAAGCGTTATCTGCTCATTCTGTCCATAGTAGTCGGTACCGTAGTTGGTGATGTTCAACTCACGATAGCCTCCGACGATCGACAGGTTTCCACCACCATAAATACCGCCCGTATGCTCCGTACCCACGGAGATGAAGTCACGGTGATAGACATCGTACAACGTAGCAGTAGTATTGCCGAACACCGTGGTGGCGTTGGCGTAGGTCTTATCGCTGTTCGATGACACATTACCACCTCCGAATACGCCATTGTGAATAATGACACCACGCTCTACAGGGTCGCTAGGGTCTATATTACCGTCAATGTCTTTTGCGCCGGTATACAGTTTTATCCAATCTCCTCCATACTGCTTTGTCGTCATGTTCTTGCTCGGCAGTGTATTCAAGTAGTCAGTTGGAACATAGTCGTATGGGCCGTATTTCTTTCCATCATACTCTATGCTGTCAGTCACATCAGACTTCACCTGCAGATATGGGGAAACCACCACCTTGCAGTCCTCTGTCAGCTCGATGTTCTTCCTCCAGTTGTCTTTATTTGCAGCTGTTAGCGCATCATAGGTCGTCTTGTCAATTTTGCTTCCTATTACATAGGAATCGTAGTCCTTTGTACACACGTACTCGTTTTCATTTCCAGTATAGTAATAGAAATGGTTTGGTGAAGTCGTTCCCTCCTTGCCGCTGGCAGAGTTGAGGAAGCCGTTGCCATACACAAAGCCCACGTCACCACCGCCGAACACGTTACCATAGCCTTCGGCCAGTCCTTCATCGGTACCCACCTCACCACCGTGGATGTGTACCTCCGTCTGTCCGAAGACATAGCCGTCGGTATAAAGCTCGTTAGTACCGCCATAGCCTAAGATGTTATAACCCTTGCCGCCACCGAACACATTGCGCTGTACCAGTCCGTTGTACATTTCGATGTGCGTCTGGCCATATTTCGTGATAGACTCGACTTCACGGTCCAGTCCCGTCAGATTCTTTGTCTTGCCGCGCCCTACGGTGGCAATCTCACCACCACCATACACGCTGCTGCGCACTGTGCCGCCCCATATTGTGATGTGGGTGTTGTCGCACGTGCTCTTGTCGTCGTAGCCGCCACCGAAGGCGTTGCCGCAGTCCTTCAACCTGTTCTTCTGCTCGGCCGGCACACTCCATGTCTCGTCGTCGCGCTTCTCCTGATAATAGCCACCACCGTCGACAATGGTTTCAAAACTATTGTCCTCAGGTTCCTCGGCAAAGAACCTGTAGCCGATGTAGCCGTTGTTGATGGTCAAGTTGGCATGGCCGAACACAGAGCCACCCTCACCGCCACCGTAAGCATTACGCTCAACAGCTGGTAAGCCTTTATAGAATCCATAGTCGGAGGGCAATGTGGCCTGGTCCTTGCGAATTCCGATGACAACATTGGTCCGACCCTCGATGTCGTTAGTGGTGGATGCGTTCAACTCACCTTCGTGATAGCCCACATGGCCTTGATATCCACCACCATAGACGTTACGCACCGTACCGCCTTCGATAAAGGCGTTGGTCGTGGCCACAAAGTCATTTGAGTCATCAGCGTCCTTTGCCACTTTGAACTTGTCCTGCACATCACCACCCCAACCGGCAGCATATACGTCCTTGACCACTGTTCCGCCATGCACTCCAATATATGTGGTACCGCTGACAGTGGCATCTGCACCGCGACCTCCACCATAGGCGTAAGCACCACTGAGACTACCGTTATAGATATAACCACTGACACTGGCACATGTGTCAATGTTGACGTTGGTGTTAGTCTTTAAGCCCAGCCTGTTCGGCTTGACCAGCGGGTCATCCAGGCCAATGTCGGTATAGCCGTCACCGATGGTCTTATAGACATCGGCCTCTTTGGTAACCATGGCATTGTTTTCCTCAACCTGGTATGTGAATTTCTTCCATGCGTCAACCGACTGCTTGTTAAGCACCATGCCGTTATTACCGCCACCATAGACTTCATAAACCCTGGCACCGGTCTTCGTATTATCCGGGTTGGCTTTAAGGTTCACCTCAGTGTACTGCGACCACGTGTCCTTACCATAGCCTGCACCATAGACTGTCGCCACATAATCGTTCGCCTTGTCGTAAAACACTGGCGAATAGATGTTCACGATACTGTAGAGCGTACGGCGGCAGTTGTTGTTGCCTCCATAGATTCCTTCGTGGTAACCGCCTACCAGTGCCTCGCTGCTGTTGTAGTTGACGTTGGCCTCGTATGTGTCGCAGGGTCGTGCGTTGCTCATGCCAAAGCCGCCACCGAAGATACGCTTGGCCTTGATGGTAGAGCTGGCAGGCACATTGACCACCGTGCGTCGCGTCACACCCTCCTCAAAACTGGCTCCATAGACATCTTTCACCTGACCCCGGACAAGGTCGATGATGGCCGATGCCTTGTCAGGCTGACCCTTAACATCATTCTCGCCGACCTTGTGGTCTATCAGGTCAGTAGGTGTCACACCCATGCCGAGTCCGCAGCGTGCTCCAGCACCGAACACCTCCATGGTCGAGAAATCCTGGTCATATTTGTCGTCAATCAGTATATAGCTGCGATTCTGCATCAAGTCCTTGCCTGGCTGCATGCTCATGCCCTGTCCTGCGCCATAGATTCTCTTCACGGTGTTACGTGCAAGGTTATTGGGGCGGAAGTTGACGAAAGCGTTGTTCATGCGGGGCTGCGTTGACACGTCAGGCTTGTAGTATCGTGAAGCATTATTGTCGTAGTCATAGTCGCCATAGCAGCCGGCAAAGATGTAGTCCACACGGCCTTGGAGATACTCGGTATAGGCAGCGGCATGGAACACGTCAGCGTCATCATCAGTGCTGGAATAGCCATATACCTTGTCTAATATGTCGGTATTGACACGGCTCTTGAAACTGGCATCACCCAGATTCTTGATCTCGCCGCCCAGGTCGTTGCCGCCGTAGATGTGGTCACGAATCCAGGGGAATCCATCCCTATAGCCCTTCCCATCGTCTTTCGGCTGGCGTCCCACATAGGTCTCCGTATGTCCGAGGATGTCGGCATCGCAACTTCCGGCAAAGCTGTTAAAGATACGCCCGTCGCCTAAGTTGATGACAACATTGCCAGCAATCAGGCCCTTGAAGGCACCGCCATAGATGAACTCGGCCTCAGCCATGTCGTCATTGTCGACGACACCGTCGTTGTTGTTGTTGTCCAAAAGCTTGTCACCCCTGTAGGTGCCAGGATACTTGCCTTTCAGATTGATGTAGCAGCTGTAGTCAGGATTATAGTCATATTCCTCATATTCCTCTGTCTCGCCTTCTTCTCCACCTGCTTTAGGCCTGGTCTTCTTGACTTTCTTACCGATGGCTCCCTGCTGACCTCCTCCGAACACCTGGAAGACATAGCCAGAATTGATGTTGATGGTAGTGCTGCCCCATATCTCTGACTCCGTACCGTAGCCGCCACCGAACACATTCAGCGAAAGTCCAAGGGCATCCATACCCTGCTCGTCAAGAATAACACCCGACAAGCGCTTGGTGATATTATAACTGTCCTTTCCATATAGGATTGCCTCTCCCTCATTCTCTTCTATCTCATCGAAAATGGCAAACTCTCCCTTTCTGTCAACAATGGCTGAATCGACATTGATAACCACATTGCCATTCACATGACCGGTGTTATAGCAACCGCCATATACATTACCGCCATACAAGCGACGGTCCAGGTCGTCATCGGTGCTATTTCCTGTTGACAAAGCACCGGGGCTGACACGAAGGCCAGATGCCGCACTGATGGTGTTCCACACCAACTCAGATCCCAGATCGGTTATCTTGTAGTAAGTCTTCCCTGCCTCTTTTTCTGTAGTAGTAGCCGTGAATTCCCCGTCACCAAGTGCAGTGGTATAGTACTGGTTTCCGACCACCAGGTTTTCGTTGTTGGCAACAGGAGTATAGGTAGCATCCCACCGTTTAGGCTGTATCTTCAGGCCTTCAAAGTTCAGCTCCACCTTGTTCCCATTAACGTCTGTAGCACCAAGCATACCACCCTCGTAGGCGGCATTCACGCCGACTTTGGCTTCAATATTGGCATTGTTACAGCCGCCTACCACCTTGTCGTAGACAATGATTTTGTGCTTGAAATTAATGGTTGTCTTACCAGCCCTGATAGAGCTTCCCACGTTACCGCCGCAGTAGAATGAGCCGATATAGCTTTTGTAGTCCTCGTATTTGACTAGGTCGGTCTCATCGTCGCCGTCAAACTTGACGGAGGGCATCTTCTTGATAGCAGCACCCTCCATGTACTTGGCAAAGACGATCGAATCGGTCAAATCAATGGTGCAGAATTTCGTGCCGTCTTTTGTCTTATCCGTGCTTGCCATAATCTGCAGGACATCGTTCGTTGCCGTATTCTTCACCATGTTCTCACCATTGTTTCCGAGGAACACGTTGTCGATGTAGGCATAGGAACCAATCTTCAGCTCAACCTTGGCATTCTCACTCGCCGACATCAGCGTAGCACTGTTGCCACCGCAATAGACAGCACCATGGATGATGGTAGGATCACTTTCCGTACCCACCACACGCACCGACACCTGCTCGGCGTTGGGACGGAACAGGTTAAGGGCTTCGGCTGATTTCAGTTTCTCAGACGTAGCGGTCACGCCAGCCTTTGTCAGCACATCGTCAGGATTGTAGTAGAAGTCTTCGTAAACCTGCTTATACTCGTCCTTCAGATTGGGATTGTCCGTATAGGGGTATGAGCCGTTGCCGCCACCATAGACATTACCGTTGATCTTGCTGTGAATACCCACTGCATTGCCGCCGCGGACGTTACCTGTTATGTCATTACCGCCGTACACATTATTAATATCACCAGCAGAGATATACAGTTTGGCGGAAAATCCTGCCGGGAAACTGTACTCCAGTTCAGTTGGCTTACCCTCGTCCACCTTGTCATGTTCTGCAGCAATGGCATAGTTGTCGGGGTTTACGTCAGCCATGCGGCAACCGCCATAGACATTGTCTATCTTCATGCCCGGATGGTTCAAGATGAGCAGAATACCCGTTTCGCTGGTCATGGGGCCGGCATTACCGCCACTATAGAGATTCCTGACTTTCCCGTTTTTCAGTTTCCAAACGGGGCGGATAGCCATTTCAGCCTTGTTGTTGCCACCAAACAGGCGACCAATCTGGTAGGCATCACTGCTGGGATAAGAGTAGCTGGTGTTGATGCCCATCTTTTTCTCGAAACGGTCGTTGGTCAGCAGTTCGTTGCCACCTTTGTCCAAAATGCTGTTTACCACTTCACTGGGATTGTCAACACAGATAACCGTACTGCCGGTCACCGTGGCGGCATTACCACCGCCGTATGCGTAAACAATAGAACCACCAAGGATTTCCAAATAGGTCTTGCCCAGTACCGGTTTGGTCATTCCTTTATAGGGACTGCCATCCGATGCATAATCGTAGTCACCATTACCACCGCCGAAGAGCTGGCCGATATATATTTTTACAGCATCATCGCTTTCCTCCCCTGTGTCGTCTGTCTTGGTAGATATGTGGACGAAGGCATCCCAAGAGGAGTTCACACCGTTATCTGTTGCTTGCTCCAGGCTTGCAGGTAGCGCATGAGCAGCCAAAGAGTCACCAATAATGCCAGAAATGTCATTTCCCCCATAGACCTTATTAATGACAATAGAATCAGAGGCATGCTTTCCATCGATGTTAACGTAGGCATTACCTTTCACATCAGCCATGCGGGCACCACCATATACCTCATTCAAATCACCAGAAAGAATAGTGACATTAGTGCTGCCACCTGTATCACCGGCATTACCACCTCCATAGATGTTACCGCCAATACTGATTTGTGCATAGACATTGAACACTGAACATTGAACGTTGAACGCTACCGCGAGAAGCAGCAGCCGCATCAACGTTGTCCGTTTCATTGTATGATGTAATATCTCTATCAACATGTCTCTCTTCAATCTTCAATTAACTGAAAGTGTAGGGTTGTCCAGGTCGTAGTCGGACAGCACCTGTAGGTAGGTGGGGTTCACCGTGATGGTGACGGTATGCTCGTAGCCCCGCTTCTTCTTGTCGTCAGGGATGATTGCCGTAAACTTGTTCGTCACGCCGGTATGTTGTTTCAGCAGCTGTGGCTTGACATTGGGGTCGGTTGGCTTGTCATACACTTCGTAATCTGTGGTCAGCCGGAAACGCTGCTGGTCGTAAGGAGCCAGACAGGTACATAACTCCTGGGCTGTCGTTTCAAGCTGCATTTTTGTAGTCTCGTCAGCCCCATCCCATTCAAATAGCGTATAAGGTGTGGTGGCACCTGCATTCTTGCTAAATGTGACACTGCTGATGGGGTTATTGCCACCTGTATTGGCCACGATGTTTACCGTTGCCGTAACTGCATTGACTACCTGATCGTTGTTATCGAGTATTTCGAGCAGTACCTTCTTCACCTTGACGGTGCGTAGTGCATCGTAGCTGGCACTGACGTTGATCATAAAGTGGAACTTGGCATAGAGGTGGTCGAGCAGCATACAGATCTTGTCGTGCGTGGACTCGGAAGAGAAGGTATAGTTGAACGTGCCTAACTTGATGTCAACATCGTCAATGCTAGTGGCTGTTCCCCACTCTTTGGCTCCCACGATGACACACGGGTCGCTTTTGGTCAGCGGCTTCAGGTTCCTAACGGTCATCTTCACACCGTTGGCATAGCTGGTACTGCCGTCCAGCAGGTTGATAGACGCATTGTCGGATGTATCGTCGGAGATAGGAACGAAACCATAGATGCAGTAGGGGTTGGTGTAGTCGGTGACACTGATGTTCTGCTGCCAGTCAGTCACATATTCCATACGGCGGATAAGAACTTCCGACGCGTTATTACTGTTCGCAATGAAAGCCAACAAGTCCTTGCCGTTGGGGAATGCCGAATTCACATTCAGCGCCTCATATCCTGAAGGCAGGCCAAGACGGGTCACACCGCTGCCGTCATCCTGATAGGCGTTGGAGGCCAGCGAAATGTGCAGCTGCCGCTCCGAGGTCTTCTTGTCGTTGGTGTCATCGGCGGTACATGCCGCGAACAGGAGTGCCGTTAGCAGTACGAGGCTGTTGCCTATACGATATGTTGCTTTCATTACTTTCATCTTGTCGTTACCAGTTATGTAGTTCTACCGAAGCGTTGCTGCCCGTCTGCCACGAGCTGATGCCGGCCGTCACCGTCTCGAACACACGTACCTTGTCGCTGCTCAGGCTGGGCAGCGCATTGTAGGCATTTTCCAGGTTGGAGATAGTCAGCAGCACTGTCGACTTGTGGTCCTTGGTGAGCACCTGCTGGTCTTTCTCCTTATCAGACGTCTCCACATTGACCACGGAGGCCATCAGATAGAACTTCGTGCCGGGATAGATGATGCCCGATTTACACTTGAACGGGCTGCTGGTATTGTTCTCGAATTCCAGCACCACCTTCACCGACTTGTCTTTCTTCGTTTGCAGCGTCAGGGTGTAGAGCGACGGAGAGTAATTGGCGGTAGTTCCCTGAATATACTTGCCCAAGCAGACACCTGCATCTGCTATGGTCTTGTCGTAGATGATATACTCAGGGTCGTCGCCGGCCGAATAGTCCGTTGCTGTCTCGTCGGGATACTTCGGCGTGAAGTCGAAGCCCTGTTTGTTCTGGCCACCCACCAGGATGGCTGTCAGCGGGAAGGTTCCTTTCCCATCAGCCTCTGCACCCTTGAGTACGACACTCGGATAGCTGTAGTTGTCGTCAAAGGCGTAGATGGCATTTGCGACATTGCTTTCTGAAGGTACTTTGGCGCGTATCTTTACCTCCAGGCATGCCACGCCATAGTTCAGCGAGTCTATCAGCGCTATCGAGCGGGTGTCAGCCTCCACCGTGGTACCCAGTTCGTCTGTTCCCTTGTTCTCGTATTTGGCGATGAAGGAACCCCACGTGTCGGCAGGGGTCTCGGCTGTAGCTGTTGCTGACGTGACGTATTCGTTCTCCATCGATTTGGTGGAGGTATATATCCTGCTGTTGGCATAATAGTACAGCTCGGCGGGATAGACATAGCTGCCAATATTGTTGCCTGGCTGGGAAACAAACTTAGAGCCGTTCCACAGCATGCCGGCAACACCGTCCGGCAGTGTGGCCGGATAGCCTGTCATGTCATATTTTTCACCCTCTGTCGCGCTGCCCTTCATTTCCGTGATACTATCCAAGTCCACATCGAAGGTTACATAACGGTTATCCTTGATAGCATTCATGATGGCCGTTTTCAAATCACCGTCAGCAATTCCCTTCACCGTCTTGTACGTCCTGTTGACATGCTTCAGGATGTTGGTGCTGGAACCTGCGAATGGCGCTGCTACCGAACCGTTGATGTTGGCAAACTGATAAAAGAGATCCTTGGTGTCATTGTCATGATACCAGTTTCCTGCCGTAGCGATATTTGTCAGATACGTCGCAATATAACCTTCTTTTGTGCCATCGTCAGCACCAGCGGGGATGACATCCGGCGAGAAGGTGACGTTAGCTGGCGTGAAGTCCTTGGCAGCATCGTAGGATGCCGTCAGCGAGCCGTTGCTATCCTTGTTGCCGCTATTGGTAGCTTTTCCGTATACGAGGAATGCTGACGTGCCGACATACATCTTCATCATGTTGGGCTGGAAGAAGAACTTCGCGGCTTTCTCCTTATCATTAGCAATAGTCTCTCCTGTGTCTTGAATAAGGCTCATTGGCGTGTCGCCAGCAGCTATCTTCTTATCACTCTCGGTAAACGTCTTCTTGAACGGCACCAGCCACAGGTCCTGTATGCCACGGAAGTTGTTGTTGTTCTGTGTGTTATCGGCCGACATACGCGTGTGGCCGCCATTGTTGGCCGCCACGCTAAGTAAGATGCTGACGGGAACGGCCTCTCCTGTCACGTCAGTCGAGGGAATCTCGTCTGCCGTGGTGCAGCCCATGACGCACCACAATGCCAGCAGTGCAGTCGCGCGCGTTCCTATTTTACATAATATGCTGTGTCGAAGTCTCAAGTCGGTTTACTCTTTATTTCTTACAAGTATGGGTTCGTGGTGTCCTGCATCGTTCCAGTTGAGCGTGACGCTGACAGCCACCGTTGGGTCGCCGGTTTTGGCAGATCCGTCTTTCTTGATGGTCGCCCTTGTGATTTTCAGCTGTCCTGCTCGCAGCGGCTTTTTCACGTAGAGTATCGTCTCGGTGATAGAGCCGTCAGCCAGGGTGGCGTAGATGTGTATCTCCCACAGCGCATCGGTCGCCTCAGCAGATATGAAGGGATCGTCGTAGTCGATGATGGTACGTGTCTGCGGCGTCTCTGGCGACGGGAACGTCACCGAGCAGAAGGCCAGCAAGCCGGCATCGTCTCCCTCTGGTGTCACCCGCTGAGTGCGGACGATGGGCGACTTCTTCGAGAAGATGAAGGCACTGTCGGCAATGTTGAAGCCCGTGGCGAAGCCCGTGGTGTAGACGTTGACGTCGCGTATGCCGCTGCCCACGGTGTCCACCACGAGGGTGGTGGCACAGTTGGCAATGTACAGCTTCACGTCGAACGTCTGGTCGATGCCCTCCAGCACCTCCATCGGCTGGCGTGCTGTGAACACACCCGTCGTATGGCAGTCCACGGTGTCCTTTTCATAGCCGTCGCTCACCGCAGCATGCTGTAGCAGGTAGGAGGTATGGCATCGCTCGTCGTTGGCAAGGCTGACGACGGGATTCTCCACGATATTGGCCGTAGCGAGGTGCATATACCGGCGCATGGGCAGGTTCAGCGAGTAGCTGGCCTGGTTGGCATCCATCACGTGCTGGTCGTGCTGCAGCCGTATGGAGTCTCCCTCGGTATCGTAGAACGACAGATCCACGTCGTGCGCGAAGTCGGTGAATATGGTCTGCAGGTGTGTGCGCAGCGCGGCAGCCATTTGTAGGTCGGCATGTGTGCTGATTTCCGTCTGCAGCTCTGTCTTCAGCTCCGTCGTCATGTTGGTCACGAGCCTCAGTTCGTAGTCCAGCTTGTAGTTGTCGCAGTCGTCGAGGTTGTCGTCGATGGTGCTGCACGAAAGCAGGAGCAAATGGGAAATGAGAAATGAGAAACAGGAAATGGAAATGAAGAAACGAGAAATGCCGCTGCGCTTCTGCGCAACTCCCTTTCCTTTCGACGGCCAATATGTCATTGTATTGTTCATTTCTGATGTGTCATTTACATTTCCCATTACTCATTACTCATTTCTCAATGTCCGACTACTCTCCCAGAATGATGTTGTCGAAGTTCAGGCCGTTCTGCCACTTCAGGTCAACAGACAGACCCAGCGAGATCTGCGACGAGCGCAGGTCAGGCACGGCCACCAGTGCGTGCTGCAGCGAGTTCTTGCCGATGACGAACGTAGCCGACGTCATGTAGTGCTGGATGAACACGCGGCGCTGGTGTATCGAATTGCCAGCGGCATCGTAGGGAGGCAGCGCATACTTTGTGGGCCACATGATGCCGTCGCTGAGGTCTGCCGTGTCGCGGCCCTCGTCGGGATCGAGCTTACCCACGATGTAGAATGTGGCTCCGTTGCGGATGAGGTTGTTCTCGCCGAAGAAGTCGCGTGAGTTGTTCTTGAACTCCAGGGCGACATAGACGTCGCGCTGCTTCTTGTTGAGGTTCTTGGCTTCCCAGTTGTCCCATACAAGGGTGTAGTTGGCTGCAGAGGCATTACCGGAGCCTTCCTCTGCCGAGGCTGCGGGTATGCTGATGTAGTCCACATCGGCACCTGCCTCGCTCTTACCCTTTACCTTGTCATATATCATAGTGCCGAAGCCTGGCGTGGCTGACTTGGCGATGTAGTTCCAACCCACCTCAGGCTCCTGGCCTCCGATGAGCACACCAGTCAGCACGAAGTGCGTATTGTTTTCGGTGACCTCAATCTGATTGTTCGCCTCAGTGGCACCGCTCCATTTCTTCTGCAGCACGGCGTTGTTATCCTCCAGCACGGAGCTTCCGTAGCGTACCTGCGTCTTCAGCAGAGCCGTACCGTAGCGGATGTTGTCACGCATGGCGACGCTTCGTGTGGTCGACAGCACGTGTCCGTTGTTTTCCCACCTGTTTCTTGCCCAGCTGTCTTCCGTTTCCCATTCCTTGGCACCGTCGGGGTAGTTGTTGGCCACCAGCGTCTGGTCAGTCACGCGGATGGGGCTGTTGCCGAAGTAGCACAGCTCTGCGGGGTACATATAGTTCAGTGGGTCGAAGGCATCGGTGGTTGTCGTTGATCCGCCCATGGCGTAGGTGTCGACAGTGCCTCTGTAGTTATACGTGAACTTATAGCCCTTCGTGGCCGCAGCGTCCTCCTCAATGCCGAACTCCAGGATTACGGAGCCTAACGGCAGGTTGAATGTGGAGGGGAACTGGTTGAGGTCGCAGCTGCTGAGTACGGCGTCGATGCCAGTGATGCCCGTCAGGTTTGCCTTGATTTCGTCTACGCTCTTCCACTTATAGCCCTCGTCAGCATCGAAGAACAGTTCCACATTCGTCTTGACAGCCTTGGCCACCTCCTGTGCAACCACCTCCTGCAGTGATACGGGTATAGCATTTACCACACCATTGATAACGGTCATGAGGTCGGAAACCATGTGAGCCACAGCCTCTCCGTAGCCAGCACGAAGCTCGTTGGGATGGATGGTGTTCCACGTTGCGAAGGCCACCGACAGCTTCTCGCCCAACGCACACATAGGCTGGTCCTTGCCTGCGGCATCCTTTATTGGGGCTGTTTTCATCGTTTTGACGGTGAAGCTTCCTGCCTCACCGGTGACATCGACGTAGTCGCTCCAGTTCAGCACATCAATAGTATTTGAGGCAGTGCCGAAGGTCAATGTCCTGCCTGATATGCCACTACGCACGATACGTGTCAGTACGGCGGATATCAGTTTCTCGTGCTGCAACAGCGCATCCTTGTAGATATGCGAGGAAGTGGCCGAGTACGGTACGTCGGGCACTATCTTGTTAAGCGAGAACGACGTGGCAGAGAGGTCCTCCGGGTCGATATTCATTGTTATCTTTCCCTGCTCGTGGTCAGTACCGGTCTTGATGGCCTTGCCCCAGAACATGAGGGCGTTGGTACCCGTCTCGAGGCTCAACTCTATCACGCGACGTGACGACGGCTTGTCGTCCTCTGCGTCGCTGCTCAGTGCTCCTGCCGAGAGTATCGTTCCGAAAGAGTGGTTTCTGTGGGGTACCACAGTGTTGCTTCCCACTGACTTGCCGTCTTCATCCAATTTGAATGTGGCGAGGTAGGCGTTGTTGATGCCTCGGAAGGCATCGCCGGTCGTAGCCTGTGTGTTGCCCGACGTCATACGTGTCGTGGGACCGTTGGAGGTGGCCACGTTGAATACGAAGTTCACGTGTACATCCTCTGCCTTCTCAGCAGTCTTATCCGAGCCTGACAGTACGTCGTTCTCCGACGAGCAGGCGGTGAATCCTACTGTGCCTGTTATCGCTATCGCGAAAGTCAAGGCAAAATACTGAATCTTTTTCATATCGCTATGTTGTTATTGTTTCGTTTAATTAATCAATGGTGTCCTCAAACGTGACACCCTCTTGCCAAACAAGGTCAACGGAGAGACCCAGTTCGATACGCGGATTACGCAGGTCAGGGATAGTGTTGTAAGCCTGCTTCAAACTGGAAATTTTAAATGTAGCCTGCGTCTTAAAATCTTGAGCGAATACCTTGTTGCCCGTGTTGGCCTGCCCAGAAGTATTCTCGTCACTCATATCCAGTTTGCCTAGCAGATAGAACTTTTCACCATTGCGGATTCGTCCATTAATTCCCCAAATGTCATCAGTTCCTGTGTATTCAAACTCCAATGCAACATTAACACACTCCGTTGCACTACCCTTTGTTTCCAATACCAAGGTGTGGTTCTGGTAATTTGTAGGTATAGTTGTTGAGATGCTAATACCGCTTCCATTTGCTACAGTTATATTATCGTAAATAGTGTACTGCGTCTCAGTATCTTGGGTGTTGAACTTCCAGTCTACGGGCTTCTGTTGACCAATAAGAATACCTGTCAATTTTATATCGTTTACGGAAACAGATTTTTTACCGTCTTCATGGCTAGCTCCATTATCGTCCAATGTCGATGAATTTGCCACAACCTTTGTGTCAAGGCGTCCCACACCATATTGAACAGGGTTAATAAGAGCCACCGAACGCGTACTATTCGTAATGCCTGCATCAGTTAAGTCATCATACGCTCCCAGAATATCAGCCCATAATTTTGTACTTACATAATTGTCTGCCTGTGAACTTGCAGATACCTTTATAGGACTATTTACCCAGTAGTACAGATTAGCAGGATAAACGAAGCTTGTAATCTTGGCCACATTCAAATCACTAACAACAGGCGATTCACCTGGATAATTTTCTTCAATACCAGCATAACTGAATGAATGTGTGGTGTTATCAAATTTCAGGACAGCAGAACCAGCGGGCAAATTAATTACACCGGGATAATTATACATATCTGAAGTACTGTTGATGGATAAATAACCGTTGGTATCGGCTGTCACACCGCTTGTTAAGATGGCTTTACACACTGCCTTTGCAACAGTATGGGCATTATCTTTCAGGCTACGGTAAAGAGGTCCAATAGCATCTATAATACTTTCTGAAGAGCCAGCTTTCATCGTTATGAAATTTGTATAGAGTCCGCCAAGGACTAAATTTCCTCCATCTTCCACTTCTTGATACCAATATCTATTGGATTCGTCTTTAGCTTGAGCAATACTATTCAGGTAGTTGAGAATTGCAGTGCGTTTGGCACTGCCAGCTGTAGCACTTTCAACAATAGGTACCAATGAGAACGTGAAGCCTTCTGGAGTCTCAGCAGTTGTGGTAATGTTTGTTTTCAGTGTGCCATACTTAAACTTGTTTGCCGCTGTTGTAATTTCGCTATTTGCGTTTACGTCAATGGCTTTTCCGTAGAACAAGAAGGATTTGATTCCCGTAGGCAACAACACATCACCATAGAGCACAGAATTGTTGTTGGATACCAATTTTCCACTGGGAATGTAGTTGGAAACTGCTACCTGCTGAGGACGTAGAATCTGAGATAAAGTAATTGCATTACCCAAAGTGCTCGTTGCACCAATTGTTGCAGCTGTTGACGGGAATAGGTTGATAAAGTCTATACCACGGAACGACGCCACATCCTGACCATCTTGAACGGTCGTTGCACTCATACGTGTAGTCGATTTGGAGTTCATCGGAATAGAGATGGTGAACTGCGCCTTGATAGGTTCCCCAAACTCGCCATCTATAGAAGTGGCGGGATCGGCAATTTCATCTTCGCTGGTACATGCCGTGAAGCCTGTGGCTGCGAACGCTACTGTTGCTAAAAATAGCAAGAATCTTGTTTTCTTCATATTATTCAAGTTTTTTTAATTAATAATTATATTCTACTGATTATATGTTGTTATTTGACTGTTCTTTCTCATATCTCCTCCTTATTTATATTTACTATCTTATAGCTGTCGATGGTGCGGCGGTCGGAGCTGATGTTCATGCCAACGGCCACGACGGGTCGGCTGTCGTGGGCAAAGCGCACGGCATAGTCTTTCCGCAATATCTGGTCGGCGGCCTCCTCACCCGTCTTTCCATACTTCAGCTCTAATATATATATGTTGTCAGCCAGCTTCAGTGCGATGTCCATCCGCCCGTCGGCTGTCTGGTCCTCTGCCTGCACATCGGCACCGATGCCTACGAGTGCGGCATAGATGAGCGACTGGTAGAGCTGCTCGTTTTGGTTCTTGTCGGTGATGCTATACGGTATACCGGCATACCAACGCCGTACAACCTCCACGAACTGCTCGATGGTGATTTCCTTGGAACACAGGTCGTTGTAGGCGTTGCCCAGTGTTTCACCACTACCGACATAGTCCTCCATATAGTAGTTGTATAGCGACTTCGCAAAGCCCTCGCGAACCTCCTCGTTGGGGAAGCCCAGCGTGTATTTCCTCTTGATGGGGTTGAAATCTTTCAGCGTCAGGTAGCCGCTCTGGAACAGCACTGGGATGGGGTCGCTGATGCGCTCGGTAGGAGCGTCGAAGCGGTCTATGCCGACGCTGACACCATCTATCTGCTGAATGCTGAGGTGGTGCTGCCGCATCACGTTGATGAGCATGGTCGGTGTGCCAGTACTGAACCAGTAGTTCTGTATGTCGCCCACCGTAAAGGCATTTATCAGACTCCACGGGCAGTAGATGTCAGTGAATCTGTTCGTGAAGTGGTAGCCGTCGTAAGCCTGCTTCAGCTTTGCCAACACATCGTCGTAGGTGTAGTGTATTCCCCAGCGGCTATACGTCTGGTTCATCTGCTCCGTCAGCCGTTCGATGTCCCCCTTCCATTGTGTCAGCAGTTCCTCCTCAGTAATGCCACAAATGGCTTCGTAGTCTGGGGCGAAGGAAATCTGCTGCAGGTTGTTCAGCTCGCTGAACACCGTCAGTTGCGAGAACTTCGAAATACCCGTCATGAACACAAAACGCAGATATTGAGATTGTGATTTCAGCGGACTGAATAGGTTCCTTACACGTTGGCGCATGAAGTCCTGCAGCTCTGGGTCGTTGATGCTATCTAGCATTGGGGCATCATATTCGTCGACCAAGATGACCACCTGTTCTCCTGTCTGCCTATAGGCAGATAATACAATATTATTCAGACGCGTATCGTATGCGAAAACATCCGTTTCATCTACATGCACATTCCAAAGAGACTCGTAATAACTCAAGATGTTGTTGAATGTACTGTGCAGCCGCTCCTTCTCGTAGTACTTGCCACGCGACAGGTCTATGCGTATCACGGGATACTGCTTCCATTCCGTCTCCTGATTGTATATGTAGAGTCCCTCGAAGAGTTCCTTGCGCCCCTCGAAGTAGCAGCGCAGGGTATCGACCAGCAGCGACTTGCCGAAGCGTCGCGGACGGCTCAAGAAGAAGTTCTTGGCATTGGTGTTCACCATCTGCCAGACATACTTCGTCTTGTCGATATAGGGTGCCTTCCGTTCGCGTATCCAGTCGAACTCCTGCACGCCTACTGCGAAACTCCTTATGTTACCAGTCTCCTTCATCTCCTGTTACTGTCTTGTTCCGTCTTCCAGTCCTCTATGGTTCCCGTCTTGCTGCTGAACGAGGCACCGATGCGGTAGCAGGGGCGCGGGTCGGCAGCGTAGGCGGTGGCGTAGCCACGGTCGCTGATCTGGCGCAGGGCCTCGTCAGCGGTACCGTCGAGCTTGAACTCAAATATATATATGTACGCGGGGGTCTCGACGATGCAGTCGGCACGACCCTCCGACAACTGCTTCTCAGTGTATACCGTGTAGCACGATATGAGGCGCATCAGCAGGTAGAACGTGTAGTGGAAGTAAAACTCGCTTTCCTTCTTCGGCCGCATGCTGTAGGGTGTCTCGGCCAGGAACGCCGTGAACAGCTTCCGCACCTGCTCCAGGTCTGCCACTTTCAGCGACTCGGCCACCTTCTCTGTCCAAGGCAGCATACTGCCCACATGGTTTCCGAAGAAGTTGAGGGCAAGCATCTCCACAAAACCTCTGCGAACCTCGTCGTTGGGGAAGTCCAGTATATAACGGTACTCCAGCCCCTTCAACACAGCATCCTTGATGGTGAGGTAGCCACTCTGGAAAATCATCGGCAGCGGCTTCTCCACGTCGGCACGATAGTCTATGAACTCTGCCGACACATGCTCCTGGTCAAGCAGTTCCATCAGGTTGTCGTTATTCTTCGCCAACAGTCGCATGAGATACTCTGGCGACCCGGTGCTATACCAATAGTCCTGAAATTTCTTCTGGTCGAAGGTGTTCAGCAGACTGAACGGGTTGTAGACATCCGTCAGCTCCTCGCTGAAATGGTAGCCGTCGTAGCGTTTCTTGAGGCCAGCCTTCAGCTCATCGGTACTGACGTTGTACTTCTCAGCCATCTCGGCCATCGGCTCAGCGAAACAGCTGTACAGCTCCTTCTCCGTGATACCACAGAGAGCCTCGTAGCGAGCATCGAGCGTCAGGTCGCTGGGCTGGTTGAACCCACTGAACACACTGACCTGCGAGAATTTCGTCACCCCCGTGAGCAGCACGAAGCGAAGGTCTTCGTCGGCAGCCTTAAAGCATGAGTAGAAGGCTTTCAGCTCCTGCCGGTTGTCTTCCTCCACGCTGATGGGCTGTCCGTTAATCGTCGTCGTCAGTTCAGAGTCGAGGACATCGAGCAGCGGCTTGTCGTATTCGTCAATCAGCACCACACAGCCCTGCCCCGTCTGTCGGTGAGCCTCAGCCAGCACATCGATGAAGCGGCTGCCAAGTGTTGCCGTCGAAGGAAGTATGCCATATTGTTTCTCCCATCTGGCCACTTGCTCCTCTAATGTCTGATGAAGCATCCCGCCTTGATGGTAACGCTTGCCGTTGAAATCAATACGGAATACGGGGTGCTTCGTCCACTCCTTCTCCAGCTCCATCATCCTCAGTCCCTCGAACAGCTCCTTGCGACCCTCGAAGTAGGCCTTCAGCGTACTCATCAGCAGGCTCTTGCCGAAGCGGCGCGGACGGGCCAGGAAGTATATGTGACCCTGGGCCAGCTTGTATATCAAGTCGGTCTTGTCTACATATACGTAGCCTTCCTTCCGCAGCTTCTCAAAGCTCTGTATGCCGATAGGATACTTCATAGCGCCTGTAGTCTCTTTATGTTGTCTATTTACTGTTTTCCAACTGCCGCAGGTTCTCCTTGGCGTCAGCATTGCCGTTGGCGGCGGCGCGGCGGAAGCAGTCGAGGGCTTCCTGCTTGCGGCCCGTCTGCCAGAGGGCGACGCCGAGGGCGTTCTGTGCGCGCTCGTCGGAGCGCACGGTGTTCAGGAGGGCGAGGGCCTCCGCATACTGTCCCTTGCCAATCAGCTCGCTGGCGCGGTTGATGGTGGCAGCGGCCTTGTCAGGCACGTAGTCGTAGTAGATGCGGATATAGCCGGAGTTACGCTGGTCGCTCAGCACGTACTGCTTGATGTACTGCCAGGGGCGGCCACCCTCCAGGCGGCGCAGCCGCTGCTCGCGGCGGTTCAGGTCCGGCTCGTGGTCGATGACCTCGATGGCGGCCTGCAGTCCCTCGCGCATGCCTGGTGCCAGCGTCTCGGTATATTTCAGTTCGCCGCTGATGACGTCCTGCAGCTGGTCGCGGAAATCAGCCCACGCCTCGCCGCCACCCACGGTGTCGAACAGTGAGTCTGGCACGTCAACCTGCTCCTGCAGGTAGTGCTGCAGTGCCAGTGCGCGGTTCTGCGACAGCCGCTCGTTGCCGGCGATACCGCCCTCGATGGAGGCGAGACCCACGATTTGTATCTTGCGCACCGAGCTGGTGGTGTCGCGCATGATCTGACGTGTGATGTCGACAATGCGGTCCAGCGTGGCGGCATTTTCGCGGAAGTCGTGGTTCAGCACGCTCTTGCCCAGCGCGAAGTGGACGTAGAGGGCTCCCTTCTCCTTACGGAGAATGCGGGTACGGTCGTACGGCTTGTATTCTGAGATGTGGGCCAGCACGTCGTTCTCACGCTGCAGCTGTCCGGCACGTCCCGTGAAGTCAGGCACCGGCGTGGTGACAGGCGTGTACTCCTTACGCTGCACGACAGCCGTCTTCGGTGTCGGCTCGATGACGACGGGCTCGGCGGTCACGACGGGTTCAACAACGGGCTTCGGACGGCCGGGCAGGTTGTAGACGATGCTGAGGGCAGCCTGTGGCATGGCAAAGAACTTCTTCTGCCTGCCAATCTTCGTGCCGCAGTGGCCGCACTCGTAGCGGTTGAAGACGGTGTAGCCCACGGCTGCACCGATGGCTGCCTCGATGTTCCAGTGGCGGGCTATCGGCCACGAGTAGCCATAGAACAGTCCGATGGCTCCGAGGTCGCCCTGGCGACGCTCGTTGCGCACGCTCTTGTACAGTCCGAAGGGGAACTTGACGTCGGCCACGTTGTAGTGGCTGTAGATGAGGTTGACGCCGAAGAAGTGGTGAACGTTGACGGAGTCCGTCCAGTAGCGCAGGTCTGGCGACAGCAGCAGGTGGCGCCACTTGCGCGACGTCTCGTCGTTGGTGGGCCACGGACGGTAGCCGGCCGTCAGCCCCGTCGACCAGTGTGTCGACAGGCGCATGCCAACCCTGAGGTTAGGCGTCAGGGCTGCATCGTACAGCAGGTTGTTGCCGATGGTCACCTTCTGTGCTGTCGCATCCAGTGCTGACAGCATCAAGGCTATTCCAAGAAGTGAGCTGACAAACGTTCTTTTCATCACGCGCGTGTTCAATTTATGGATGCGTTCTTTAATTTTAATACTTTTTAATTTGCAAAAGTATAAAAAATTATTAAAACACGCAAGGATTTGTTAGTTTTTTTATTTTGTTTTGTCAGTTATTTAACACAAAACGGCCAAAACGTTTTCAATTTGTCAGTTTTCTTTTTCAATTTGTCCGTAACATACCCGTTTCCATGTCCTTACGGAACTCCGATGGCGTGATGCCGTAAGCGTTCTTGAAGTTGCGGATGAAGGTGGCTGCGCTCTTGATGCCACACGCCTCGCAGATGGCCTGCAGCGTGTACTCCGGATGCTGTCTCATGAGTGCCACGGCATACTCCATGCGCTTGGCATTGACATAGCCGGCCACGTTGGTTCCGGCGAAGCGCTGTACGATGCCGGGCAGCGTGTTCTTGTCGACACCCATCAGGCGCATCAGCTCGTCACGACCGAAGTCTGGCTGTAGGAAAAGCTTCTCGCGGATGATGCGCTTGTCGGCCTCCTTGAAGCGGCGCAGGTCCTCCTCGTAGGCCACATCGGTGTCATTTTCGCCCATTTCAACGGGATCTCCGTTGCGCAGCACGGTGTCACGATAGAGCATCAGCTCGTGGATGGTAGCCGTCATGGCGTGGGTCTTGCTGCGCACGACACGCACGTGAATCAGCAGCAGTACGACGACCACCACCAGCAACAGCACGACGGCGATGACAATGGCCAGGACGAGGTTATGGCGCGCTATGTCACGCTCGCTGGCCACGACCTTCTGCACCTCGTCAGACAGGTTGCGCAGCGACCGCACACTGAGCGTGTCGGCAATCTTGGTCACACCGATGAAGCATTCGGCGGCCTCTCGGTACTGGCCCATGCGATAGTAGATGTCGCCCTCGTCGTCCAGCAGCCGCTGCATGTTTCGTCCCATCGAGTCGCCGTCCTGACGGATGAGTTCCTTTGTCGACTGCACAAAGCGGAGGGCGTCGTCGTTCAGCTGGCGCTGCCGGTAATACACTTGCAGGATGTCGTCGGTGATGGGGTCGTTGAACGGCTTGCCGCCACACAGCCGGTAGAGGCTGTCGGCATCGGCCATCCGTCCCATCCTGGCATACAGCGAGAGGCGGATGGCATACAGTCGCCGCATGGCGCGCTGCGTAACCTGCTCGCTCTGACCGCCAGCATCCAGACGTAAATAACGCTCGTGTTCCTTGGAGAAGCGCATCGCCTCGTCGTATCGGTCTTCGCGCAGATACATCTTGGCCAGCAAGGCATAGAAGTGAGCCAGCTCGTAGTTCTTTCGAGGGTAGCTGCACTGCTTCATCAAGTCGAGTGCCTCCAGTGCGTACTGTATACCCTGTGTACGCTGGCCTTGGTGGTGCATCCACTTGCCTCGGGCAAAGAGTGCCATCGAGACGTGGGCCGTGTCATGCCGTTCAAGGGCTTGGTTGTAGAGCTTAAAGGTGGTCTCAGACAGTTCCTTCCACCGGCGCAACACGTCGTGAGTACGCATGATACGTACCAATAGCTGGAAACGCAGTTCAGTATTCTTGTCGACACAAGGAGCACTGTAGGCGCGCTCGTAGTATGCCAGTGCCTTGTTGAAGTAATGCTCGCTGCGGCACGAGTCGCCGCTGTGGATCATGGCCTGCACTGAGTCAGGGACGAGCGCCGCCGCCCGTTCTGCCAGTGTCAGTAAAACAACCGTACATAATATATGTTTCCACACGTGCATCATTAGCCGTTGATAGAAGTCAGTTAACTGCTTATCCGTGGCAAAAGTATAAAAAAGTTTCGGGAAGTGCAAGCATCGGACATATTTTTTAGAAAAAATTTAACTTCGCACCACTATTTATGATGCCTTTTTACTGGTGTGAGTGGGCCACTCAGCTCCGTGAGTGGGCTTCTCAGCTCCGTGAGTGGGCTTCTCAGCTCCGTGAGTGGGCTTCTCAGCTCCGTGAGTGGGCTTCTCAGCTCCGTGAGTGGGCTTCTCAGCTCCGTGAGAATGGCCCACACCCACCCCTCCCGATGGGAGGGGAGATTGGAGCGCATCTGTACTCCCCTCCTACGGGAGGGGTCGGGGGTGGGCTGCCCTCGCGCGCGTATAGTTGTCATATCCACTTTTTACCCCACACTTCCCTCACTTCCCACACCTAAACTTTGTCTCATGTAACATGGGTTAGGTGTGGGAAGTGAGGGAAGTGTGGGGTCTTTTTGGCTTTTCCCTACTAACGCGCGCGCGAAGGATTGCTACAAGCGACGACCCATCAGCCGCATCGCAACCAGCCCCACGACAGCACCTAACAGCACACCCACGCTGTCGGCCACAAAGTCGAGCCACTCGCCGCTGCGCGTCGTGGTGGCGTATGCCTGCAGCAGCTCGACCACACCGCCCAGCACGATCATGCCGGCGACGGCTATCCACAGCAGCTTCCGCCACTGTGGCCGCTGATGGCAGCGCAGGTGCTCGTACCACATCACGCTGGCGGTGCCGCCATACATGACGAGGTGTGTCCACTTGTCGATGAACTCCACGTTGTCGAGCGGTGTCTCCGGAAAGAAAGGGGTGAACGACAGTATCCAGATGAGGGCCAGGCAGAGCAGGCTCAACGGGTATTTTCGGATATAGTATGTCAGTTTCTTCATGTCTCTGTCTGTCGGTGGCCTGACTGTTGGCCTTATGGGGGCGCAAAGGTAAAACAAAATTCTGATTCTGCCAAGTTTTATTTGTATTTTGTTTCAGAATTATTTGGTCGTTTACATATTTGTTCGTACCTTTGCATCGCACCAAAGGTATAACACCAAAAGTATAACACCAAAAGTAACATAGAATAATGGCTAAAAGAAAGTCTTATACTCCCAGAAACCCTTTTGTATTTGAGGGTTACGTCAGTCCGACTTATTTTTGTGACCGTACAGAAGAGACAAACAAAGTGATTAATCGCTTGAAAAACGGTGCAAATATAACCCTCGTTGCTCCTCGAAAGATAGGTAAAACAGGCCTCATCAAGCATGTTTTTCAGCATATCAAGGAGGAAGACAAGGATGCTGTCTGCATCTATGTCGACATTTTCCACACGCAGAACCAATACGAACTGGTGCAGGCCTTGGGACGTGCCGTTGTCCAGGAAAGGCTGTTGGACGCCCGTAGCACGAAGGAAAAAGTCTTTGCCTATTTCAGCCACTGGCGCCCCACCGTTTCTTTCGACCCGATGACCGGCACACCCACGGTGTCCGTTTCCATTGACCGTACCTTTACAGAGCCAACGCTAAAGAGTATTTTCGACTATCTGGAAAAGAGCGGCAGAGAGGTGTATGTGGCCATTGATGAGTTCCAGACCATCGTTGACTATCCTGAGAAAGGCACTGAGGCACTGCTGCGTTCCTACATCCAGTTCATTCACAACGTCCATTTCATCTTCTCAGGCAGTCGGCAGCACTTGATGTACGAGATGTTTGGCTCACCGAAACGTCCATTCTACCAGAGCACATCGATGATGTCGCTTGAACCGCTGCACGAGGACGCGTACTACGATTTTGCCGCACGCTTCTTCCAGGAGAAAAAAGGTTCCTTGTCGGAACAAGTGTTCCATCAACTTTACGAGCAGTTTGATGGATACACATGGTATATGCAGTCGGTGTTGAACCGTCTCTACGACCATGAACGTTCAGTAAGCGACTATCAGCAGGTGCTCGACGCCATTCTCAACATCCTTGATGACAAGGCCAGCCAATACGAGACGCTGATGATGTTCCTGACGGACAATCAGTTCCGCCTGTTGCAAGCCATTGCCAGTGAGTCTGTCGTGCCGCAGCCGCAGTCGAGCGAATTTGCGAGGAAGTATGACCTGCCCAATGCCAGTAGTGTCAGAAAGGCACTTGAAGTACTGAAGGAAAAGGATTTGGTGTATCGTACCCCTGGCGGTTATATCGTCTACGACCGCTTCCTTGACATTTGGCTGAAGAGGCGGTTCGGGTGACGAAGCTGGTACTTTCGCTCGGAAATGAAAAGAAAAACAAGTTTTATTTTGTTTTGTTCTCGCTTATTCGTACCTTTGCAGCGTCCAAGTAGAGGCTATGCCTGCTACTGTAAATCGGACAAATAACTTTTAGTTATATAGAAGGCAGTTATGGAAAATCATGAAATGGCAAAGCTCGAGAGGGCAAACTTCGGCAGCCGCCTGGGCGTGATATTAGCGACGGCAGGGTCGGCCGTGGGACTGGGCAACGTGTGGCGGTTCCCCTACATGGCCGGCGAGAACGGCGGTGCCGTGTTCATCATCATCTACGTGGTGTGCGTGCTGCTGCTGGGCATCCCCTGCATGGTCAGCGAGTTCATCGTAGGACGTCACGGCCAGGCCAATACGGCACGGGCCTACCGCAAGCTGTCGGGTGGCTCGCCGTGGTCGGTCATCGGCTACATGGGCGTGCTGACGGGATTCCTCATCACGGGCTACTACGCCGTGGTGAGCGGCTGGTGCCTGCAGTACGTGTGGGCATCGCTGATAGGCCACCTGCAGGGCGACCCGGAATACTTCAAGACCTACTTCGCCGAGCTGTCTTCCGACCCCGTGAAGCCGGTGCTGTGGACGGCCATCATCCTGGGCATCACCTACCTCATCATCGAGCATGGCGTGCGCGACGGCATCGAGCGGGCCTCGAAGCTGCTCATGCCCACGCTGTTCATACTGCTGCTCATCATCGTGGGGGCTTCCTGCATGCTGCCAGGAGCAGAGCGGGGCATCGAGTTCCTGTTCAAGCCTGACTTCACGAAAATCAACAGCGACGTGTTCCTCGGTGCGCTGGGCCAGTCGTTCTACTCATTGTCAATAGCGATGGGCTGTCTGTGTACCTACGCCAGCTACTTCTCGAAGTACACCAACCTGACAAAGTCAGCCACGCAGATTGCCGTCATCGACTGTATGGTGGCCATCCTGGCCGGACTCATGATCTTCCCCGCCGCCTTCTCGGTGGGCGTCAACCCCGACAGCGGGCCGTCGCTCATCTTCATCACGCTGCCCAACGTCTTCCAGCAGGCCTTCGCCGCCATGCCAGCCGTGGGCTACGTCATCTCGCTGCTGTTCTTCGTGCTGCTGTCGCTGGCCGCCCTGACGTCGCTGATGTCGCTGCACGAGGTGTCGACAGCCTTCTTCCAGGAGGAGCTGGTCATCACGCGCCGCAAGGCTGCGCTGACCGTCACCGTGACAACAGCCATCATCGGAGCTTTCTGCTCGCTGTCGTTAGGTGCCGTCGACTGTCTCGGATTCTTTGGCCGCACACTGTTCGACTGGTTCGACTTCATCACAGGCCAGATATTCCTGCCCGTCGTGGGCTTCCTGACGTGTGTCTTCATCGGCTGGTTCGTGCCGCACAAGGTGGTCCACGACGAGTTCACCAACTGGGGTACGCTGCGTGGCCGCTTCTTCCACCTGTACATCTTCCTCGTGAAGTACGTCTGTCCGCTGGCCATCCTGTTCATCTTCCTGCACCAGTTTGACCTGCTATGAACAAAGAAAGAGGTAACTTCGGGAGCCGGCTGGGCATCGTGCTGGCGACGGCTGGGTCGGCGGTGGGACTGGGCAACGTGTGGCGATTCCCGTACATGACGGGAGAGGACGGCGGCGCCGCGTTCATCCTGCTGTACGTCGGCTGCATCCTGCTGTTGGGCATTCCCGGCATGGTCAGCGAGTTCATCGTAGGACGGCGCGCACAGGCGAATGCCGCCCGTGCCTACGACCAGCTGTCGGGCGGACGGCCGTGGCGGCTGGTGGGCTACCTGGGCATACTGACCAGCAGCATCATCCTCGGCTTCTATGCCGTCGTGGCCGGCTGGTGCCTGCAGTACCTGTATGCCTCGCTGGCCGGTCAGGTGCTGGGCGACACCGACTACGTCAGCCGTTACTTCACCGACTTCTCCACCCATCCCGTCAAGCCCGTCGTGTGGGGCGTGGCGTTCATCCTGCTGACCCATGTCGTGGTGATACGCGGCGTGCGCCATGGCATCGAGCGGGCCTCGAAGTGGCTCATGCCCATCCTGCTGGTGCTGCTCGTCGTGCTGGTCGTCGCGTCGTGTTCGCTGCCAGGGGCCATGCGCGGCGTGGAGTTCCTGTTCAAGCCCGACTTCTCGAAGGTCACCGGCTCGGTCATGCTCGACGCCCTTGGCCAGGCCTTCTTCTCGCTGTCGTTAGGCACCGCCTGTCTGTGTACCTACGCCAGCTACTTTTCCAAAGAGACGCGCCTGCTGCACTCTGCCGGCGAGATAGCCCTGCTCGACACGTTCATCGCCATCCTTGCCGGACTCATGATATTCCCCGCCGCTGCCGCCGTGGGCATCAGTCCCGACAGCGGGCCGTCGCTCATCTTCATCACGCTGCCCAACGTGTTCCAGCAGGCCTTCGCCACCGTGCCGGCCGTGGCATACGTGGTGAGCATCATGTTTTACGCCCTGCTGGTGTTTGCCGCCCTGACGAGCACCATCTCCATGCACGAGATAGGCACGGCATTCTTCACCGAGGAGTACCATCTGCCGCGCTCGCGGTCGGCATGGGTCATCACCGTCGCAGCCTCGCTGCTCTGCATGCTGTGTGCTTGGTCGGTGGGGGCCTTCGACAGCCTGCGGCTGATGGGTGTGCCGCTCATGGACTTCTGCGACCTGCTGACAGCTAACGTCATGCTGCCGCTGGGCGGCATGCTGGCCTGTCTGTTCGTCGGCTGGTACATCCCCCGTGAGGTGGTGTACGACGAGTTCACCAACGGTGGCCGTTGCCATCTGCGCTACCACCGCGTCTTCCTCTTTGCCGTGCGCTACGTCTGTCCCATCTGTATCATGCTCGTGTTCCTCCACCAGTTAGGAGTGGTATGAACAGGAATGACCGTCGCATCGCCATAGCGGCAACTGCCGTGGCACTGGTGGCACTGACCGTCCTGGTGCTGACAGGCAGCGAGGCCGATGTCAGCAGTGTGGCCCCCGTCGGCGGTGCCGACAGCAGTGTCGTGGCCGACGGTCGCGGGGGCTGGCGAAATGGCAGACAGCGTGCCGGCGGCTATCGCTCGCGGACGGCAAACATCGTCTACGATGAGACGCATGGCGAAAGGACCGCTGCAGAGCAGTTCCCCTTCGACCCCAACACTGCTGACAGCACACAGCTGCTCCGATTAGGACTGCCGCCCTACCTGGTGCGCAGCATCTACCGCTATAGGGCTCACGGCGGCGTGTTCCACAGCAAGGAGGACTTCGCCCGCCTGCATGGGCTGACGGCCGGCGACTACCGACGGCTGGCTCCCTACATCCATATCGGCAGCGACTACCGGCTGGCCGCCGCTCTCGTGCCTGCTGCCGACACCATACGCCGCAAGGTGAAGCTGGCCGAGGGCGAGCACGTGGTGCTCAACACCGCCGACACCACCAAGCTACAGCTTGTGCCGGGCATCGGCCCGTACTACGCCAGTCGCATCGTGCAGCACGGCCAGCGGCTCGGCGGCTACGTCAGTGTCGACCAGCTGGACGAGATTGACGACTTCCCACAGTCGGCCAAGCAGTACTTCGTCATTGCCGACCCCCACCCTGTGCTGCTCGACGTCAACCACCTGTCCGTCAAAGAGCTGCGCCGCCACCCCTACATCAACTACCATCAGGCCAAGGCCATCGACGACTACCGCCGCCTGAACGGTCCGCTGAAGAGTCTCGACGAGCTGCGCCTGCACCGCGACTTCCCCGCCGAGGCCATCGAGCGCCTCCGTCCCTACGTCACGTTTCAGTGATTAATAACTGAGTCCACTATGAAAGTGGATTCATTAATTCAAGTGTCTCAAGTTTATTTCTACCACAGATTGCACGGATTAAACAGATTTTCGGCTGCGCAAGACATCCCAATTATTGAGGTTATAATCTGTGACATCTGCGAAATCTGTGGTCGTTTCATAACATGCGAAAGTTGTATTCAATGAATAATCTGTGTCTTCTTTTGTATCAGATGTACTCCATCAGTACGTCCCAGACGGCGACGATGTGGCAGATGCTGCCCGCCAGCACGAAGAAGTGGAAGACGGAGTGCATGTAGCGCTTCTGGTGGAACGAATAGAACAGCGCACCAGTGATATAGCAGACACCCTCGGCGATGATCCACGACACAGCGGCCATCGACACCGAGTCGATGAGCGGCTTGAAGGCCACCAGCACCGACAGGCCCATGCCGATGAAGCAGAACGTCTCGACGTTGGAGTGCTCCTTCAGCCGGATGAAGCTCACGATGGTACCCGCCAAGGCACACAGCCACACGAAGGAGAAGAGGCTCCAGCCCCAGTAGCCCTGGCAGCGCAGGGCTGTCAGCGTCAGCGGCGAATAGGAACCGGCGATATGCCAGTAGATGGCGGCATGGTCCCACCGCCGCAGCCGCTCCTTCCATTTGCTGCGGCGCGGCAGGGCGTGGTATACCGTAGAGGCCACATACGACCCTAACATACCAAACAGGTAGAGGCACACGCCAAGACGTGTCCACGGGTCGTCGCCACGGAACGCCATATACAGGAAAACAATACCCACCACCACGCCCAGCACGATGCCTCCGGCGTGGCTCCACGAGTTCCATAGCTCCTCCCGATGTGTATACCTGATAGACATTGCGGCCGGCAAAGTTACGATATTTTTGTGTAAAGAAGAAAACTTTCGACCTTTTTGTTTGCTGCAGCACGCATATTTTACGCATATTTTACGCATGTACGAAAAGGTGTACGTGCGATTTTTGTCAACGAATATTTTGCAGAACAGAAAAAATGTCGTACCTTTGCATTGTCGTATGCTAACCTAAAAGCGTCATTGGAAAAGCAAACTAAAAAAACTATGATATGAAACGTACAATTACACTTACTGTATTGTTGACGGTCATGACCCTCACGGCCATGGCGCAGAACATGAAAGTCGTTGAGTTCAAACTGCTGGAGTCGGACTTGACGGCTATTACACGTGGCACCCAGAAGATGGACCAGAACGGTGAGACGGCAGCACTCATCAAGATCGTGACTCCCGAACAGGGCTTTACATTCGACGGCGGATCGCTGGGCGTAGTGGCCACCGAGGAACATGCCGGCGAGATATGGCTGTACGTGCCACGCCGCGCACAGAGGCTGACCATCCACCACAAGGACTATGGCACCCTGCGTAACTACACCTACCCGGTATCCATCGAGGGCGGGCGTACCTACGAGATGCTGATAGACATCGGAACGGGACGGTATGTCACCATCACGTCAGAGATAGCCAAGGCTGACATCTTCGTGGACGGCGCACCGTGTGGCCTGTCGCCCGTCAGGAAATACCTGAACTACGGCCGCCACCAGATACGTGCCACGAAGGACCGCTTCGAGGGCGAGACCTCGGCAGCCATCACCGTCAACGAGGACCAGGACTTCCGCATTATACACGTCGACATGCAGGACCAGTCGCACCTCTACGGTGACGTGACGGTGACGGTCGACGGCAAGGCTGACATCTACTTCAACGGACAGAACGTAGGCAACGGACAGTGGAAGACACAGCTGCGCGAGGGCAACTACACCATCGAGACGCGCAAGGCCGACAGCGAGCCCGCCATGACTTCGTTCACGGTGACCGCCCAGGGCATGAATGCCATCAAGGCCAACGCCCCCGTGCCGCATACCGGCTGGCTGAATGTCTTTACCCGTCCACGCAACGTCAAGACATCGCCCTATGACCTCAGCGAGACTGTGACGCTGCCCGTCGGCACCCACCAGATAGAGTTCTCGAAGAAGGGCTACGTCACCCAGAACCGCGAATATGTCGTTCGCCATAACCAGACGACACGTGACACCGTGACACTGCAGCGCGTCACCTATGTCAAACCGCTGGCCTTCTACTTCGGTGGTGCCTTCACGCTGCGTACTCTCTCCGGCATCACTGGCCTGCTGGGTGTCGTTTACCACCGCCACGACCTTCAGGCCAGCTACACCTTCGGACTATCGCAGTCGGATGTAGTCTACTGGGAAGGCGACCAGGCTAACGGTACGAAGTACAAGATGAACAGCATCGGCGTGAAGTACGGCTATCAGTTCCCGCTGATGCGCCAGCTGGCCATCACGCCGCAGGTAGGCTACTACTACAATTTCCTCTCGGCACAGGCTGCCGAGTCGGGTAACAAGACATACGGCAACGGAGCATCCTCGCAAGCACTGGCCATCGGTGCCAAACTGGTGCTCGTTCCAATGCAGCACCTTTATATCTTCCTTGCCCCTGAATATATGTTCGGCCTCTCGCAGGATGCCAATTTTAAGACCATTGCCAATAGTACCAAAGTCAGTGCCGATGGCTTCGCAGTCCATGCAGGCCTGCTGGTGAACTTCTGATAATGCTTAATTCTTAATGCTTAATGCTTAATTTACTTGCAATACTATGATGAAGAGAAATATTTTATACCTGTTTGGCCTTCTGCTGCTCATTGCCTGCGGCGGAGGAGATGATTCTGGTGGAGGGTCTTCTACCGGCGGCTCAGAATACCTGAACGTGAGTGACATAGACATACCCGGCGGTAATACCACAGCCACGCTGCAAGTCAATGCCAGCAACAACTGCGACTGGGTAGTATCGTCGAGCGACAGCTGGATACGCAGCATCAACCCCACCAAGGGACGTGGCAGCCAGAACGTCACGCTGACGGTGCAGGTCAACCCGTCGTCGTCGGCATCGCGTACCGCCATCGTCACGGTGAAGAACACCAGTGGTACCATCACGCGTAACGTCGCCGTCACACAGGCACCCAACGCCGAACAGCTCACCGTTGCCCCTGCGTCGATGAATTTCACGGCAGACGGTGGCACACAGGAGATTGTCGTAACGAGCAACACACACTGGAGCGTAAAGGGAAAACCCAGCTGGATGTCGTTGAGCAAGACAGAGTGGGACGACAGCTATTCGGTGGTCGTCACCGTGGAAACCAACACATCGACAGAGGCCCGTGACGCCACGCTGATTTTCACGGGTACTAGCACGACGGCACAGGTGACTATCCACCAGGCCGCCAAGGAGATTGTGTTCAGCGTGACGCCTAACAGTCTGACGGCTAGCGCGAAAGCCAGTACCGTACAGTTTATTATTAGCGGCAATGCCAACTGGGCGATAGGGTCGAACCGCGAGTGGGCCAAGCCCGATGCCATGTCTGGCCAAGGCGAGAGGACGGTTAAGGTATCGTTGGAAGACAACACGACGGAAGTGGAGCGAAAGGCCGAGATAACGGTGACACCTACCGGCAAGTCGCCCGTAGTCGTCACCATCACACAGACGCCGGGCAGCAGGCCAGATGTGACAATTCTACAGGTAACAGACGTTACCAGAACCGAGGCCACCGTGACATATACAGCGAGTGCGACGGACTTCTCCATCCTGGAACAGGGTGTCTGCTACAGTACGACGGCAGAGCCCACCGTCGAGAGTGGCACTGTAGTACAGAACTTCACCGGTACCGTGACGCTGACAGGACTGACGAGCGGTGCCGAATACCATGTGCGTGCCTACGCCAAGAATGCGGTAGGCATCAGCTACAGCGAGGAGAAAACATTTACCACGTCGAAGGGAGAGACCCCCAATCCCGGTGACAACCCGCAGCCCGGGTGGTAGTCAAACAGCATAAAACGACATCACTATGAAAACGATAAAGTTCTTTGTAGCACTGCTTGCTACCATGATAACCAATAGCATCTTTGGCGCGACCATCACGGCCAACGATATAACCATCGAGGCGGGCAAGACCGCCGACGTGACGTTTGCCATCAACTCTGATGTGAAGGCCGCCATCGCCGAGTTCAGGCTCGTCCTGCCGGAGGACGTCGGCATCAAGTACGATGCCGGCGAGGACGACTACGTCTACGAGCTTGGTGCCGACATGACGCTAAAGACCCATTCCGTCACCATCAAGAAGCAGGACAATGGTGCCTACTACGTACTGGTATCCAACTCGGCCGGCAA
>JAEEGL015076272.1_pt1 | contig 59958 bp, 71 predicted proteins | sample 9134231 | NCBI WGS metagenome assembly JAEEGL01 (sample SAMN16246548, study PRJNA631951) | gut metagenome | biome: gut microbiome; feature: rumen; material: fiber-attached | host: Bos | place: Iran: Karaj | collected 2018-10
GCGTTCTTGGTGTATAGTTAACAAATCATAATTCTCAATTCTCAATTTTCAATTCTCAATTTATTATAGTACCTTTGCAGCCGCAAATGACGAAGGAGAGGTGCTCGAGTGGTTGAAGAGGCACGCCTGGAAAGCGTGTAAACGTCAAAAGCGTTTCGGGGGTTCGAATCCCCCTCTCTCCGCAGAATACAAAGGAATTGCCCTGATTCATCAATGTTGTAAAATGTTGCGAATCGGGGCATTTTGTAGCAGAAAAGTTGCAAAATAGTTGCAAAGGAATGGTGAAGGTTTCCGTTCGCCTCGATGTCAGGCATAGGTTGAAGGATGGCACATATCCGCTGAAGCTGGCCGTCGCCCGTCAGGGGACGTTTTGGCTCCCCCTTGACATATACCTGAGGGAAGAGGATTGGGATGCCGATAATGAGAGAATCATCAACCTTGCCAACAGGAAATCGCTCAATGCCCTTATCCAGCAACGCCAGTCAGAGGTGAACATGAAACTCATGGCCCTGCAGAATAATGGCACCCTTCGCAGCTATACCAAGGCGGCTCTCATTGCTTACTTGCAGGATGATTCAGATGATAACCAGCCGCATCTATTCTCGGTCATGGCCGAAAGGTTCCTGAGACTAAAAGATAATGCCAGCACCAAAAGGATCTATGAGGACACCATCCGCTTGATGAAAGATTTCTGTAAATACGAAAGCCTGACTTTCGAGGAAATGACCGTTTCCTGGCTCAATACCTTTAATATATATGCGCGCGAGAGCTGCCCTTCCAAGAATGGCCGTGCCATCCATTTCAGGAATATCAGGGCCATCTTCAATTATGCCATCAAAGAGGATTATATCACCTGCTATCCTTTCAGGAAGTTCAAGATTGAGCATGAGCAGACGGAAAAGAGGTCGCTCAGCTTGGAGCAGATGCGACGGCTGGCATCCATGCCGCTAAAGCCATTTCAGGAACGCTACCGTGATACTTTCATGCTGGTGTTCATGCTCATTGGCATCAACAGCATCGACCTATCACGGCTGAAAGAGGTTAAGAATGGCCGTATTTCCTACAAAAGAGGTAAGACACATAAGATATATGACATCAAGGTAGAGCCTGAGGCTCAGGCTATCATCGACCGATATAAGGGAAGGGAGCATCTTCTGAATTGGTTCGACTCCGTAAAGAACTATAGGAACTATGCCAATCGTGCCAACCTCTCGCTCCATGACATCGGAAAGGAGTTTGGTGCGGAAGGATTCACCGTATATTGGGCGCGTCATACATGGGCGACCTTTGCCGCCGAATTGGATATACCAGAGGACACCATCAGTTTGGCCCTCGGACACTCCACGACTGGAGCCGAAGTCACCAAGGTATATATCCGCTACAATCATAAGAAGGTAGATGATGCCAACCGCCGTGTCATTGACTATGCTCTCGGAAAAGGAGAGTTTGCGGATGATGAAGAACTTGAATCATGGGATTAGTCGCCCCAAAATGGCTATTTCTTCTTATTTTTGAGTTAAATCAAGTTAATAATCTTACTTAGTTTTATATAGTTTCATTTAGTTTTGCTACCTTTGTAACCGTTTAAGGCAAAACCAAATGAATGAAATCCCAATAGATACTCAGAGAAAGAATGCAGAAATGCTCATAGGAAAGGTGTGTGAAGCATCAGGATTGAGCGTTGAGGATTTCAAACATGCTCCCAAAGGCTATAAAATCAATGTGGCGCGAGGTGTTGCATGTGTCCTTTCAAGGGAACTGCAGATCATTCCGAGGATATTTGGTGAGGCTATGGGTAGGACGCGGGCTAACGTGGTGAATATCTCCCGTCATTATCGCGGTTACTTGGCCACCAACGACTTCTCAACGGTTGAGCTTTATCAGAAAGTCAAGCTAATGCTGCCATAAGCAATATATAAATGTGGCTGAAAAACTTTTTTTTCATGCGAAGAGACCAACGGACAAAGGCATTAAACCGGTGACAGCCGAGAATAGGGCGGCAAAACGGAAGAATGGCTGAGTGGCCGAAAGCACCACATTGCTAACGTGGCATACGTCAAGGCGTATCGGAGGTTCGAATCCTTCTTCTTCCGCGAAATGTTTTCTGAGAGTGCCGATGAAAATCTGCTTGGCGAACAGATTGAGGCCGGCGGAGCCCAGGGCCTGAGCCACGCAAAGGACGTAGGCATAAGGATGAATACAAAACGATGTGAAACAATCGTGGCGTTGAAGGCCCTGAAAATCGCGGGGTGGAGCAGTTGGTAGCTCGCAGGGGTCATAGCCCTGAGGTCGGTGGTTCGATTCCATCCCCCGCTACTTCCTCCTTTCATTTGGCCGCTCCAAAGCCAGTCCAGTATGGCACGGGGCGGCTTTTCTTTTGAGATTTAATTTACTTAGTAATTCATAGTAATTGAATGTAGAGACATTCGTTTGGTATTAGTAATTTAAGGTCGGTGAGCGTTATTTGCGAAAATAGCGCTCATTTTTCGTCTGTGTTTACTCAAAGTTGCCAAAAGATATTTATATTCGCTTAATTATGCTTAGTTTTGCGTAGAATTTTATAATTTGCGCAAATCATGGATAAAAAGAACTATCAACTTATCCCCATCGGGAAACTTGAACTGAACAACGGCCAGCTGCAGGGACTGCCGAAGAATCCACGCTACATCAAGGATGAGCGTTATGAGGCATTGAAGAAAAGCATCGGTGATGCTCCCGAAATGCTCGAAGCCCGTATGCTGCTGGTCTATCCTCTCGATAACGGCAACTTCATCGTGCTTGGCGGTAACATGAGGCTCCGCGTCTGCAAGGAACTCGGATTCACAGAACTGCCCTGTTTCGTATTCAAGAAAGAAACGTCAGTCGAAAAGCTGAAAGAATATGTCATCAAGGATAATGTCGAGTTCGGCAATATCGACTGGGATTCCCTGGCTAACGATGATTGGGACGTGGGCGAACTTGGAGACTGGGGTATGGACACCTCTTTCCTCGGTGGTGATGCCGGCGACGTTGATTCCCTCTTCGAGAACTTGGACGATGAGAAGAAAAAGACCAAGGACATCAAGATTGAGGTTATCATCCCCGAAGAGCAGGGTGATATTCAGGAAGAGGTCAAGGCTGCTATCGAAGAGCTGCTGGCCGATTATGAAGGTATCAAGGTGAAATAACATGGAGGTACACCTTGCGGGGAATTTCCCTTGCGGATTCAAAGAGATATTGGGGAAAGTATATAGTTCTACCCCCCCCATTTGACAGGAGAGATTCATTATAAAGACAAATATCAGATAGCCGTGCAGATCTATTTGGCAGGTGGCGTGACGGGCAACCTGAACGCATTTTGGAAGGATTTTATGAATATATACTTGGCAGGAAGTTATTCAAGGCAGCATTGCTTGATTCAGGCCATGCAGAATTTCCTCTCTCATAAAGGAGAGTTGGCAAAGGAATGTGAGCAAGCGAAGGAATGGGAAGGGCTTTCCATTCTCGAAAGTTTCTTCTATCTACAGAATAACAATACGTTCCCGAACCTGATTAAGGATTTCGGCTCGTTCCTGCTGGATAGTGGTGCTTTCACGTTCATGTCGAACACCTCAGGAACCGTGGACTTCGATAAGTATGTAGAGGACTATGCTCAGTTCATCAACAAATGGAACGTGGAGCGGTTCTTTGAACTCGATATTGATTCCGTGGTCGGACTGAAAGAGGTGGAGCGGCTTCGCTTCAAGCTGGAGCAGATGACCGGCAAGAAACCTATCCCAGTTTGGCATCGGACACGAGGTAAGGAGTATTTCATCAAGATGTGTGAGAACTATCCATATGTGGCCATCGGTGGCATCGTCACCAAAGAGATTCCCATCAAGAAATATGAAATGCTCTTCCCTTGGTTCATCCAGCAGGCCCACAAGCGCGGCGTGAAGATTCACGGCCTTGGATATACCAATCTCAAAGGATTGCAGAAATACCGCTTTGATAGCGTCGATTCTACGGCATGGCTCTATGGCAACCGTGGCGGCTTTGTCTATCGCTTCAATATGAATAATGGCCTGATGGAACAGATAAGCGTCCCATCGGGAACAAAGCTGAAGTCGAAAGAAGCGGCAGTCTATAACTTCAACGAATGGGTGCGCTTCCAAAAATATGCGCGTATTCATCTATGAGGGTATATTTGGCGGCATTGGGTAATGTCAAACGTGAGTTTGAGAGCGGGCGGTTCCAGCCTGAGGATATCTATGTCCTGGAATCGTTCTACTCGCTTGCTGACTGGCAGAAACCGCTCATACGGCGGTTCAGGGGCTTCTTATTGGATAGCGGGGCCTTTACCTTTATGAATGCCGCTCAAAAGCACGGCTCCGTCGATTGGCTCAGCTATGCCGACCAATACGCCGACTTCATCAAGGAATATGGCATCACCCGGTATTTCGAGCTGGATATAGATGCCCTGAAAGATATCCGATATGTCGAAATGCTACGCTCCCGCATTGAGGCGAGGTGTGGCGTTCAGGCAATACCTGTATGGCACAAGGGGCGAGGAAAAGATTATTTCCTGGCTATGTGCCGTGACTATCCTTATATCTCGCTTGGCGGCATTGTGACCAAGGAGATAGAGCGTACCCGCTATGAGCAGTTGTTTCCGTGGTTCATTGCCACCGCTCATAAGCATGGATGCAAGATACATGGCCTCGGCTACACGAACTTGGACGGCATGAAACGCTTTCGCTTTGATAGCGTTGACAGCACCACGTGGACTATGAGCGGTCGTTTCGGGCAGCTCATGGAATACAGCCGAGGTACCATTATCAAGCATAACTCCGTAGTGGGGGGGGGCAAAAATAAGAAAAATCATCGACCCTCGGGCATCCTACGCCCACAATTTCGGCGAATGGCTGAAATTTCAAAAGTATGCTGACAATAATCTCTAAATATGTGAAAGTATGAAGAAAGCACTTATCATTCTTTCAGGAGGGATGGACTCAGTCACCCTCTTGCACGAGTTAAAGGAGAATATCGCGATGGCCGTGACATTCGACTATGGTTCCAATCACAACAAAAAGGAGATCCCGCTGGCCAAGATGCATTGTGAGCGGCTGGGAATCCCCCATCTCGTGATTCCTCTCGACTTCATTCATCAGTATTTCAAGTCCTCATTGCTCGAAGGTGGCGAAGCCATCCCTGAGGGCCATTATGCCGATGAGAATATGAAATCAACCGTCGTACCCTTCCGCAACGGAATCATGCTGGCCATTGCCTGCGGTATCGCGGAGAGCAACGGCTTGACCGAGGTAATGATTGCCAACCATGCCGGCGACCATGCCATCTATCCCGACTGCAGGGCCACGTTCATCAGTTCCATGTCTGAGGCTATGGCCTACGGGACCTATGAGCATGTCAGGATTGTGGCTCCCTATACCCATCTGACAAAGGGGAATATCGCCGTGATAGGAAAGGCTATGGGTCTTGATTACTCCGAGACCTGGAGTTGCTACAAGGGCGGCGAGAAGCATTGCGGGAAATGTGGTACCTGCGTGGAGCGCAAAGAAGCACTCGCTGAAGCCGGTATCGATGACCCAACCGATTACGAGGATTAACCAATGTGAGAAGATATAGCAGTTGGCTCACATCAAAACAAAGTCAAATACTTAAAATTGAAAAGCAATGAAAATTAAAAGCATTTTGTGGATGCTGGCGCTTTTTGTCAGCCTTTCCATTGGGTTTACGTCCTGTGACCCCAAACCAAAGAAGCAGGACACTCAGATTGAGAAGAAAGCCATCCCCGAAGCCTTCGATGAGGTCATGCCCTCAGACGGCACTCTGACGGTTGAAAACGTCATCAGTACCGACCGTGAGTATATGTACCTCCACTATAAGGAGGATTACCGATGGTATGAGACGACCGTAGTATTTGCCGACTATCTCGACGGGGAGGCTCAGGACGGCAGCATCAAAAGCGTCACGAGCACCTTTCAGGTCATGTACCCTGACGAAGGAGGTACCAGTGGCGATGCTGTGGTGGTCTTTATTACTCACGATTTGAATACTATCAGGATTGAAGCCAAGGAAGGAATATTTGTCGGTGACTACGCCCTGAATAGTAACCCTATCAACGTCACATTTACCGAAGCATACGAGAAGATGATGTCGGCGAACTACGTCAAGCCGCATAGTCGATATTGTGTACTACGACAACCTGTAGGGCCTAAAGTCGCGAATCCTCAATACATCTTTGGCAATAACCGAGCGCAGATCTATGTGGATGCCGTCAATGCCAACGTGGTAGATAAAAATCCCTCTTTTGGCAAACCTCTTGGCGAATGGCCATAAGGTGATGCCCTACCCATCGAGCCGACTGCTATATTCATCACATTTCAAAACAATATAATTATGTATTACGTATCAAAGAAAATGGAGATTGCAGCGTGTCATCACCTCAATCTCAGCTACGAGAGCAAATGTCAGAACCTCCACGGCCATAACTGGCATGTCGAAGTATTCTGCAAGGCCAAGGAACTGAACGCCGACGGCATGGTATGCGACTTCAAGCATATCAAGAATAAGATTCATGGTTATCTCGACCATGGCAACCTGAACAAGCTGCTGCCATTCAATCCGACGGCAGAGAACATCGCCCGCTGGATTACCGAGCAGATACCAGAGTGTTATAAGGCCACCGTTCAGGAATCGGACGGCAACACCGCTACCTATGTGGTAGATGAGGAATAAACCCTATAAGGTATATCATTATGCGAACATACAGAATCAACGAGATATTCTATTCCATTCAGGGAGAGGGTGAATACACCGGCAGAGCCGCCGTATTCATCCGCTTCTCAGGATGCAATCTGAAATGCCCCTTCTGTGATACTGACTTCAAGGACTTTGTGGAAGGTACCGCCGAGCAGATTGTGGAGCGCGTGAAAGAGGTTGGCGGCGACTGTCGCTTTGTGGTACTGACTGGCGGTGAACCTACCCTGCAGGCAGATATCCATCTTTGCGATATGCTTCACGAGGCTGGCTACTACATCGCTATGGAAACCAACGGCACAAAGCCGGTGATGCTCCCTGTCGATTGGGTGACGGTATCGCCCAAGCAGCCTTTCGTCGGAACGGTAGGCACTCCATCCATCCGCAAGGCCAATGAGGTCAAGGTGGTGTTTGATGGCGTGAATACTCCTTCCACCTTCGGCATCGAAGCGGAGCATTACTATCTCCAGCCGTGCGATACTGGAGATAAGGCAAAGAACGATGCCATCTTGCAAACCTGCCTGAGGTATATCCTGAAGCAGCCGAAATGGAAACTCTCTTTACAGACACAGAAAATAATCAATGTGAGATAACTATGAGAAAATTCAAGTTCAATATCGGAGATACGGTTGAGGTCGTGACGGACTTCACCTTGCAGACCGGCTCAGGTGTCAGGAAGATGCTGGGCGAGAAAGCCATTATCAAATATGCTTTCTTTGATGGCAATGCCAATGTCTATACGGTATCGCCCCTTTCGTGGCCTGACAAAGAGGAATGTATCGTCCTCGAATGCGACATGAAGATTGTCCTGCCATCTGAAATGCCGGTGAAGCCAGGAGAGAGTAAGGAAGCGGCTATCGAGCATCTGATTCGTCAGGCTCTTGTGTATATCGGTGAGAATCCCTATCGTGAGGGACTTACCGGCACTCCTGACCGCATCCGTCGTATGTGGCAAGAGTTGTTCAGGGGCTACGATGAGAAGCAAAAACCGAAGATTACCGTGTTCAAGAATGGCGTTGACGGCCTTTCCTATGATAACATGGTGATTGATAGCGGTGACTATTATTCGCTTTGTGAACATCACGCCATGCCATTCTTTGGCCAGTACTTCTTTGCCTATATCCCTCATCCCAAGGGAAAGATCCTCGGACTGAGCAAGGTCGCCCGTGTGGTGGACTATTGCGCTGCCCGCTTGCAGATTCAGGAACGTCTTACCCGTGACATCGTGAAAATGATAGAGGGTGCTCTCACGGAGGGCGTCGAACCTGAATGTGCGCCTCTCGGAATGGCCCTCGTTATGAAAGGCCATCACCTGTGTAAGGAAATGCGCGGAGCCAGGAAGAAAGGATTGATGACCACTTCCTATCTGACTGGTGTATTCAGAACGGACAACGATGCCCGCGCTGAGTTTATGCGTTTTGTCAATAGCACTCATGTAGAATAGTTATGCAAAAGGAACAGAAGGAACGTAAGGATAGGGCAAAGCTCGTCCGCTCGAAGATGGAAGAAACCCTCGGTGTGAAGTTCATCGAAATGTTTCCCGCCAGGGATAAGGTTCTCATCATGGAATACCTGATGGAGCAGCCTATGGCCACCCTTCGCTCCTCGATACTCAATGATGACAGCATGCCGGTGTTCGTTCATTCGTGCGCCGACATGCTCGTTTCCCATGATTTGAAGGGCTTCATGGAGATATACAGATACTTCAAGGAAGAGGCCGAAGAGGGTAAGAAAAGTGTTGAAGTGAAGGTCGGGGTGGCCAAGCGATAACCTCAAAATAAGCACCGAATGAGTACCGAGCAAGAGACATCAGGCAAAGCAAAGCGTTTGGCAAATCTTATGCCGCCTTGGAAGAAAGGTCAGAGTGGCAATCCGAAAGGCCGCAAGCCCCTTTCTATCAAGCAGACTATCCGTGACTTGAAGAAAGAGGGTTATCAGGAGCCTACTCAGGATGATATTGCCAAGATGTATAAGTATATGCTTACCCTCGATGAGCCGCGAATCAAGGAGATTGTGGCCGATAAGTCACAGCCCATGCTCAACCGTATCGTCGGCAAGAATATACTCGGTGGCAAGGGTTTCGACATTATGGAGCGTATGATTGACCGTGCCATTGGAAAGGTCGGTCAGAAACTCGACATCACCACTCAGGGCGAGAAGCTGAAGCAGGAGCCTTTGAGCATCCGTTTCGTGGCAAGCAAAGAGGATTTGGCAAAACTGGAGCAGGAAGTTCCCGACATTCCCGACGATGATAGTTGAGTATGCCCGAAATGCTGGTAACAAAGAATTTCGTGAAGCTCGATATTGCGAGACGCAAGGGCTACACGACCGCTTCTGCACAAGGCTCATCACGTTCATCGAAGACGTATAGCATTGTGCAGTGGCTTGTTCGCCAGTGCCACGACACATCTAATACCACGGTCAGCATCGTCCGTAAAACGATGCCGGCATTGAAGCGTTCCGTCTATCGTGACTTCAAGGAAATAATGATAGATTGGGGCCTTTGGAGTGCCAAGAACATGAACAAGAGCGAGTGGATATATACCTTCGATAACGGTTCATGGATAGAGTTCTTTTCCTGCGAGAATGAGCAGAAGATGCGCGGCTCGAAACGAAAGATTCTCTATGTCAATGAGGCTAACGAGATTTCTTTCCTTGAATGGCAGCAGCTGCAGATGCGAACCACCGAGTTCTCTATCATCGACTATAACCCATCTTTCACGGATGAGCATTGGATTAACCTTGTCAATGCCGAGAAAAAGACATTCCATTGGATTTCCACCTACAAAGATAACCCATTCCTGGAGCAGAAGGTTATCGACGAAATCGAATCCCTTCAATGGAAGAATCAGTCTCTTTGGCAGGTCTATGGCCTTGGATTGCAGGCTATCGTTGAGGGCCTGATATTCAAGAAATACAAGATCATGGATGAGTTCCCGAATGAGGCCAAGCGTCACCGCTTCATCGGAATGGACTTCGGTTATACCAATGACCCGACGGCCATCGTGGCCGTTTCCATTGCCGGGAATAAACTGTATCTCGATGAACTATGCTATCGGACGGAAATGCTCACCTCCGATATTATTGCGGAATTGAAGAAAGTGAGATGGTCGCCGAAGATTATAGCGGAATCGGCAGAGCCCCGCCTGATTGATGAGATATACAACGGCGGTCTCGATATTCACCCAGTGAGGAAATATCAGGGCAGCGTCGTGGCTGGTATCAATAAGATGCTCGAGTACGAGCTTATCGTTTCCCGTCGCTCCTACAACCTCATCAAGGAACTAAAGAACTATACTTATCGTCAGGATAAGGAAGGAAAGTGGCTCAATGAGCCTATCGATATGTATAACCACTGCTTCGCTGGCGATACCCTCATCACCACGGCCAGAGGCCCTGTGCCGATTGAATCGGTGGAGGCTGGAGATTATGTCCTGACTTCGCAGGGCTACCGTCGTGTCCTGAGGCGTTGGGATAATGGAGTACGCGAAATAAAGCGATTTACGCTCGGTTTCGATGATAAATGCGTAATTCTTCGGGCAACGCCTGAACATCGCGTCAAATCGCTCGAAACATGGCAAAAACTCGAAGATTTGGCCGTCGGATGCCTGGTGTTTACTCAAACTAAGGAGAAAAAAGCAAAAATAAGCGAAATTAAGCGTATCTTTGCCACAAATTGTGGCAAGGTGCCGGTCTATGACTTGGAAGTAGAAGGTATTCACGAATACTTTGCAAACGGACTTTTGGTGCATAACTGTATGGATGCAACAAGATATGTTATACTCAGTGAGGTATTAGGACAGAACGGCGACGGCTTGGATGCTGAAGACCTTGCAGATATGTTACCGTAATACCTCAGTTAAGTATGAGTTCAATAAAAGACATTTTGCTGTTGAATGACGGGGGCGACATAAAGGATTCGCTCTCCCGTACCAAAAAGAAGTTCCGCAAGTCATTCTCAGAGACCGAAGCGGAGTATGACCCTTATCGCCATGCCGTCATGGATCCTTTGAAGCGAAAGAAGAAAAAGACGAAAGTCTCGACTGGCAAGAAGGATGAGAACGGCAAAGATATCTTAAAGGTCAAATATGTGGAGGTGTGCCGCATCGCCGTGCCAGTCCAGCGGCTCATTGTGGAGCGCACCGCTGGTTTCCTGCTTGGGAAGCCTGTCACCTATGATTTGAAGCTGAAAGCGGACGCTGACCCATCGAAGGAGCAACAGAAACTCTATGATGATGTTCTCGATGTGTTCGATAAGAATAAGATGAAATACTTCGATAAGAAGCTGGCCAGGGCCGTGTTCCGCGAGCGTGAAGCCGCTGAGTTGTGGTATTTCGTTCCCGATGAGAACGGCCATCCTACCGACGAAATGCGGGTGCAGCTCCTTTCGCCTTCGCGTGGTGATACTTTGCTGCCACATTTCGATGATTACGGACGTATGGATGGCTTCGGACGCGCTTATAAGACGGTGGACTACAAAGGTGATATAACTCATCACTTCGATGTCTATGCTGGTTTGTATGTCTATCGCTATGCCACCGATACCAACGGCCAGTTCTATCATCCCGTCAGCGAGCCGGTTCCTCATGGATTCGACCGCGTTCCCATTATCTATTACCGTCAGGAAGAAACGGAATGGGAGGGAGTGCAGCCGGTATGCGACCGCATCGATACCCTGATTTCCAACTGGGGCGATACAAACGATTATTTCGGTTCACCTTCTTATTTCTTCAAGGGAACGCTCAAAGGCTTTGCCGAGAAAGGAGAGCAGGGCAAGGTATATCAGGGCGAGGGCGAAAAGGCCGATATGAAAGTTCTCTCATGGGACAATGGCCCTGAATCAGTCAAGGAAGAGTTGTCGAACCTCATCAATATTGCTTTCTCCTATACCCAAACTCCCGATCTCTCATTTAAGAGCATGAAGGAAATCGGCAGCAATACGTCGGGCGTTTCCATCCGCTTGATGTTCACCGACCCATTTATGAAGGCCGACGATAAGATAGAACTCTTCGGTGAATGCTTCGAGCGTCGCTTCAATGTCGTAAAGGGCGGCATCGGTCAGGCTCAGGGTCTTAGCGAGAGCCTTGTGGAGAGCGTCAGGATTGAACCGAAGTTCGAGCCGTATCTGCCGAAGAATGAGGTTGAGGAACTGCAGATGATTACCTCTTCGACTGGCGGCAAGGCCACTATGTCCCAGGCAGAGGGTGTCCGTCGTAATCCGCTGGTGAAGAATCCTGAGGCCATTATGAAGGAAATCAAGCAGGAAAAGGCCGATGCTTTGAAGGAACAATCGGCACTTTTGGCTACCGGCTCTTCGTATGATGAATGAGTGAAAACCCATCGAAATCGGTGGGTTTAACTCTTAAATTTCCTGACGAAAAACCTACCGAATATTAAACGGCTATTTAGCAAGGTTTTACGTGTGTGAATATCAATACGTTACGGTTAAGGGGCATCGATGGGTCTAAGGATAAGGACTATATCTAATATTTATTTATATAATATAAGGGTATAATATACTATTTATATGGCGAATTTTTGAGTTTTCAGAAAAACCACCTCACAAGGTGAGAGACTTCAAAAGAAATGGCAAAGAATAAACAGCAGCAGGATGAACTGATTCAGTTGTTTGGCGTATATAACGTCAGGCTCGGAAAGTTGTATGCCAAATTCGTCAAGGAACTGGCCAAGTTAGGCTTTGATATTGATTCCCTCGAAGATAACCCGCTCTTCAATTTCGATAACTTCCCCGAACTGCGCGACCGTCTCAATGAGATATTCTTCGACTTCGTTCAGAAGAATGTGCTGGTGTTGCAGGATGGAATCAGAGCAGGAACCGCGCTTGCTTTCTCTCAGGACGCTTCAAATCTCAAAGGCTACACCATTCTCAATGACGACGCAATTCTGCGCGTCAGGGCGAATGTAATGCGCTCATTCCTGAATTATCGCATGGGTTCCACTCATGGCCTTTCCCTATCTGATAAGGTTTGGAACTACGCCCAGCAGACAAAGAGCGAGTTTGAGATGGCTGTCTCGAATGTCATCACCGACGGACTGAGCAAAGGAACATCAGCCGAGGAACTGAGCCGTAGGGTGAGGATGCAGCTCAATGACCCCGATATGATGTACCGCCGCTATCATCTGAAAGTCATTCAGTCTGACGGCTCGAAGAAAGATGTGGCCAAGTGGTACCGGCGCGTCATTGATGAAGATGGAAAAGTCCATTTCGTTCAGGCCCCGCTCGAAGAGGTCGGCACCGGCACTTACCGTTCAGCCAGGAAGAATGCCGTCAGGCTCATGCGGACGGAGATAAACGCATCCTATCACAATGCCAACACCGAGCGTTGGAGGCTGGAGCCTTTCGTGCTTGGCATCCGCATTTGGGGCAGTCCTGAGCATCCTCGCAAAGATATATGTGATGAACTTTGGGGCGACTATCCGAAAGAGATAGACTTCGCTGGGTTCCATCCTCAATGTCTGTGTGCATCGACTCCCATCCTTTGCTCGAAAGAGGAACTGAACGAAATCATCAAACGTAAGCAGAGTGGTGAGGATATGTCGAAATATGTCTCACCTAACAGGATAAAGGACGTACCCGATAATTTCAAGAAATACATCGAAGAGCATCACGATAGCATCAGGGGACAGTTCGAGCGCGGTACTGCCAACTGGTTCTTTCGGGATAATACCAAGTTCTTCGCCCATCTATTCAGCGAAGATGAGCGCGACCTCATGGGAATCTCATTGCCACCGGCTCCGAAGCAGAAGCGCGTCAAGACTGAGGCTGAAAAGGCCCTCATTCAGAAGCGATGGGATGAGCGGAGAAAGAAGAATGCCCTCACGATGAAGACTTACGAGAATGTCTTGAAGGTGGCCGCTCAATATCCAGAAGTCGATACCTCATTGCTCGAGCAGTTGGCGGGGAAATACGACCTCGTTCAACTCGGACTTGAAACAAAGAATGTCGCTCATCAGATTGTGGCCATACGAAAGCAGCATCAACTCATTAAGAAGGTGGCTGGCAATGTCCTATCAGTGGCCAATAACTATTCTGAGATCAATACGGCTAATATCCTCTCACTCTATCAGGCCAAGAATTATGCCGCCCTGAATTTGGAGGTGAAAGCCGTTGCCAAGCAGATTGCCGCCCTCAATAAGCAGGCAAAGGCCATGAATGATGTCATTCCTGACGCAAAGAATTGGCTCGGCCAGTTCTCGCTCCAGGAACTGAAAGAGGTTCGTCAGTCTGTCCTGGATAATATCGCCAAGTGGACGAATAAGTATAACACCGATTCTTATCTCAAATCGAAATACGCCACCCTCGAAGATTATCTCATCTACAAGATTGGCGATGAAGCGAAATATGTGGTGGATAGCACCTATCTGAAACCTCATACCCTGCACAAGACATCTGCCGTGGCCGAAGCAGCCTATAAGAAGCAGATATCTACCATCCAGCATGGCGTTGAAATGAAGGCCGTGGCCGCTGATATTGCCGACATCAAAGCATGGTCGGTTGCTCATCCTCAGAGCAAGAACGTGGCAAAGATGCTCAAAGAGGCCGAATCTCTCTACGCTGCCGACAATAATATGACGGCCCTGAAGCAGAAAGTGGATGAAGCACAGAAGGAAATCGAGAAGCGCGAGAAAGAGCAAGCCCGCCGTGATAGAAAGAAAGGAAAGGTCACCGGCACGGCATCGGGCGACCTTTGGGCTGGTGGCAAGGCTCCGTTCACTCAGGCCGAACTGGATAAGCTGGCAGACTATGAGAAGCGGATTATTGATGGCATATTCGCCGGTAAGGGTGCGGATGATTCCCTCATTTCGCAGTACCATGACTATGTGCTGCAGATATCAGAAAAATACTATGACAAGCAGTTATCGGTATTCACGGCAGCAGAACAAAAGAAATTGAAGGCCATCGTGAAGAAATATCTCGCCCGACCAAATGAGAATCCTCATTATATATGGGGTGCCACACTTGGCGGCAAATACGATGATAGAGGATATTTCAGCAAAATCAAGAGTTATCTGAGCAAGGGAATTGTGAAGGGCCTTACGGCAGAGGAAATATCCATTGTTCAGCGATTCACCAACGGCTCCACGTTCAGCAACTGCTATAACTTGCGACATGATTCATCTTATTGGAGGCAGCGGTTCAAAGATAAACTGAGGTCATATACCAATAATCTTAAAGAAGTCAAGCATCAATACGAGATTATCGAGGAATGGTCTCAAGGTGCAAACTATGTTCTTGACCAAATGGTGAGATATAATGGCGTTACCTTCCGTGGACTTGATGGCGGTGGTGGCCCTGAATTGAGAGCGGCCATATCGAAAGCCTATAAGACTGGCCAGCCTTGGGTGAATAATGCTTCATGCTCGACTTCAATGAAGCACTCCGTGGCGCGTGGTTTCGATGATGATCTGATTATCATTCTCCACAATAAGACGGGAGCGTATATCCATGCCGTTTCAGAATACAGTTCAGAATACGAGATTATGACCCTGCGAGGAACAAAATACAAAGTCCTGAGGCCACCTGTGAAAATCGGCAGCAGATACTATTGTGAGTTGCAGGAAATCTAAGATTCCTTGCTTGCCGCGATGGCCTGGTCAAGCGTATAATCGCTGCAGGTGATATAACTACGCGCCCAAATGCCAAGTTTATATGCTTCGGTGGCACGGATGAGGGCGACCTCCAGGGATATGTCATGCTGGCCGTCGCCGTCCCACATCTTTTCGAGGATATATTCGACCATGGATTCAGAAAGCTGCCTTTTCTGCTTCTTATCGCCACGCTCTGAGGCGTGAGATTCCAGGTTCCACCAAAAGGCTTTTCCGAAGTTCTTGCCCTCGAAAGGATTCTGCTTTTCTCCCTTGTAATAGCTGTAATTTTCGTAGTTCATGCCGAAAGTTCGTTAAATTCGGCACAAAAATACTAAATTATTTGAGAAAATGCTTCACTTTCGAGAATTTTTTATACCTTTGTAACACCATTGTTGTGGATGCATCCCAGTTCCGCAGCGTTAAACTCAACCGAGGGCCGCATTATTCGGAGTCATTGCCGAACAATTGCAGCCCTCATTCTGAATGTTTTCGTTTAAGCGCGTTTCCTGCGAGCCTCCCGCGAGTTTATCCGATGTCCGATAAGTTACGTGCGTCGCTGTGAGAAATCGCGGGAAATCGCTTAAAATCGCTTTCATGCCGTATAATCATATCCTCGCCCGGTCAGATGCCAGTTCCCGTTAGGCAGTTTCCGCACCTTTTTGTAGATGGTGGCGATGGATAATGGCCGTGCTTCCATCGACTTCTGCAGGTCAAATATCTCCTTCGTCGCCTGCATCCTTGTTTTCTCCATGTCTGTGATGATTGAAAATCCTGTTATACTCCATGATTTTGTTGCATATCTTCGTGTGAATCTCCCGTGTCAGGAAGAAATCGAAGGTGGCAGAACCTTCCTTCCATTGCTTTTCTTCGAGCGGATTCTTCGGTACTGGGATTCCCAACTTCCTGAGAGCCGTCAAATCGGCATCCTTGCCATGATTACACGCGAAATAGAGGGTCTGAGGGTTGATAACCGTCACTTCTGCACCTTTCTCCAGCCATACGGTCAGGACATGGGCGATGGCGCTGCATAATGCTTCTCTTTCTTTCATAATTGATAAAACTTAAATGGTGAATAACTAATTATATCTTACCGTTCTTGTGGTAAGAGTAATATGCTCCGTCAGTCACGATAACATGATCTTGAAAATGAATCCTCATGGTCTGAGAAGCATTCTTGATGGACGTGGTGAGCTGGTCATCGTATTTGCTCGGGCTAAGTCTTCCCGATGGGTGATTGTGGACGCATACGATGATAGTAGCGTTACAGAGAACCGCTTCACGCATGATAACGCGAACATCGACGGCAGTCTCAGTGATGCCGCCAATGGAGATTCTGACATCTTTTATGAGCCGGTAGTTCGTGTTCAGATAACTTACCCAAAACTCTTCATGGTCGAGGTCGCAGAGCCTCATGCGATAGTGGTTATATACTCTGGTGGCGGTGGAAAGTTCAGGCTTCACGTCCTGAGGCTCACTTTCCCTACGCTTTCCGAGTTCCATACAAGCGAGAATCCTTGATACCTTCACCTTGCCAAGGCCCCGCACGGTGGCGAGGTCTTGGGGGCTGGCTTTTGCTAACTGAGCGAGATTATTCCCGCATTGATTCAGGATGATTCTCGAAGTCTCGACGGCATTGCAATCCTGAGTGCCGCTGCCGATGATTATGCTCAATAGTTCCGCATTCGTCAGGGCTTCATATCCAAGGTTCTCTCCCTTGATGGCGGGAATATCTTCTGCCGCCCAGCAACTGATAGGTAATGATGTTGTTCTCATAATGCGATGGTCTTTGCTATTGGTGATACCTCTCTTAACTACTTTCTTCGGTGCTTCGAGCTGGTCGCAGATGGCTATGCGATACCCTGCACGTACCAACTTCGGCAGATATATGTCGAGGGCGTGGTGAGGGAAACCGGCCATGCGCTTTCCGCTTCGGTTCTCGGTGAGTGTAATTCCCAGGACATGAGCGCATACCTTGGCATCATCTTCCCATGATTCGTAGAAATCGCCACAACGGAAAAGCAGGATAGCGTCGGGATGCTTCGCTTTCAATTCGCGGTACTGCTTCATCATGGGGCTTTCCTCTTCGGATTCCTGAATCTCCCTTACCAGTTCATCGATAGCATGGATGGCATCGTAAATCTTTGAGTTTACATCGTCCATCTTCTTCGGGCGATAAGTGGCATTTGACCATTTCTCAAACTCTGCATAGATGGCCCTGCGGGTCTCTTTCAGAATGGGGATAAATTGCTTCTCGTTCATAATTATCTCTTGTTATCTGAATTGTATGCGTATTCTATATCTTCCCTGATTCGCTCTACGTCATCAGCATTGTAGAGGCATGAGTATTTATCTGCCAGCTGGCCAATGGTTCTATAACCATATTGTTTCATGCAATAGAGAAGGATGTCAATATCTATCTCTGCGAATATCTTCAATACCTTTGCTTTCATGGTCATGTCTAATTATTGAATTTCCTGAGTTGATAGTAAGCGTCGCCGAAGATCGAAACGAGGATTGAGCCGCTGGAGCCGATGCAGATACGATGCTTCTCGTAGGGGTCATTCTTCACAATATCCAGGATGGCTTCGTTATCATCACGGATTTCGTTTGCGTCACATTCAACCCATAGGCATTGCTCAGATTCGATGCCGTAGCAGGAAAGCACGTCAGGGTCGAGATAACAGATGTTCGGTCGTGCCAGCACCACCATGGAGAGGCGTTTCACAAGTTTCTCGCGGTCATGGTCGGACTTATAGTCGTTGATGAACTCGATGGCGAGATTCACACAAGCGTTGAATTGCTTGATGATTTCGGGAGTGGGAATCGTTGGTTTCATTGTCGTATGATATTATGGGGTTTATTATTCGTTTGATTAGAGGCCCATTTGCTTGGCGGTATAGGTATAATTCTTTTTCGAGTTGATGAACTGGAAGTCAACGCCGTCGATGATGAGGTATTTATCATTCAGGATGCAGACATCGAAGCCGGCAGCTTTCAGATTCCAGTAGAGGTTTGAAACAAAACGTTCCTTATTCTTATCGTAGCGAGTGGCATTAACTACGTTTTGGATTGAATTGAGTTTGTTATCATCGATTTTTGTCATATTCGGCAGCTTGACCGTGTTGCTGTAGGGCTGAATTGTGATGTTTGTTGCACCAAAATTATGAACAAAAAAGTATCTAACCTACTAATTTGAGAGAAATCGGTCGTGTTGGTAAGGAAGTTTAAGGACAATAATCGGAAATCCCGATTTTAGTACCATTCGTTACCAGTCATTACATACTTAGTACCACTTCTTTTTTAAGCCAAAATAAAGAAATATAGCAGGAATATAGCAGAATTTAGCGGAATCTAAAATAAAATGAGTATCTTTGCAGCCGATATACCAAACTGAATGATTATGGATAAACAGAAGATGGATTATTGGCTATCGAAAGAGCCGAGCGGGAACTATATCAGGGTTCCGCTCAATGAAGCAAAGGAGATAGCCATCAAGGCACTCGATAAAGCGTTTAATACCCATTTTATAAGCGCATATATCGAAGAAAAGGATGCTGCCTTTATAGATGTCGATGAGGGTCTTTTCAAGCGAGCAGAACAAAAATATGAAGCCCGTCTGAAGCATGAGGCTGGAGGTTCGGAAGATGACGAATGGATGCAATATTGTAGAGAACATTTTGAACAAATGAAACATGAAGCATAAGGCTATTATCATTATCCTGGCCATCGTCCTTTGCGCCGGTGGCTTTGCTGGCTGGAAATACTATCAGTACAACTACGTCGAAGAGGTGACCGATTACTACCGGATTGAATATCAGCCGCCAGTTGCTCAGACATACTACGGCATCACCACCTACACCAAGCCCGAAATCAAGATTGAGCAACAGCGGGAATATGAGAGCGAAGATGCTGCCTACGACGATATATCGAAATGGGTAGCCGGTAAGAAGGGGAATCTGCCCGAAATGATGGTGAAGGAAATGGAAGGTAAAGATGAAATGCAATCAAAGATCATTCAGCAGGCCTTTCAGGAAATGATGGAGAAAGAATATATCCTGATGATATTCACTCATACAAGGGATTATGATGCTTCCGAATACATTGAGAAGGTGAAAGAATATGGCATCAACTCGGATAAATTGAAGGACTATATCGAGGAACATCATTTGACGGTCAGAATGAGGCCGATATAACAGGGAGAGCGACCACACCAACTTGGCCACCCTCCCCTTCGCAAGAAACAGAAAAGATCAAATCTGCGTTGAGCAGATATCGGATATATTCTCCGAGATATTCATGCCCATGTGATGAATCAGGGCGTTGTGAATATCCGTAAACCCTCTGAAATCACGGCTCATAGCCTTTTCAGCCTCTTCTTCACTTCCCAGCTGCTCAATGAGTTGCTGACGGATTTTCTCACGGAAGTTATCAAGTTCGATAACTTTGCGCACCCATTCTTTGGTGCTCTCACTCACGGTGAGTTCTTGCAATGCTTCAAGTTTCATAAGCAATTACCTTTCAATTAGTGGAATAATATTATTTTGCTTCAAAAGCTCGTAGAGGAACTTACGTCCTGATTGCGTCCATTCGGTATGCAGTACCACATCAGGACGGCCATCGGAGCGCGTAATGTCGATTGACCGGCTCGACACATAGCCACAATCCTTATATTTGGCATAGAGAATCCACTGGCCGTTGATGCTGTATTGAACGCCCATTTCTGCCAGCTTCTTATTCATGGCCTTGCCGCTCATGCCATAGTCCTGAGCAATCTGCGAAATGGTAAGCAGGGCCTTGGAGCGCATAATCAGGTCGAGATAGTTCTTATCATTGCGGAGTTCCTGATTCTCGGCGGCAAGCTGCAGGTTCTCAACCCTCAACTGGCCATTCTCCTTTCTCAGTTCCTTATTCTCCACGGCTTTGCGCTCGATGGTTTTCTGAGCCACCACCAAAGCCTTTGCCATGATCTCATCGTCGGTCAAATTCTCGGCACCGAGATAGCCGCCTGTTTTTCGGATAGACGGCAGCACCTCGCCACATACCCAGTCCTGGAACGGTTCGGCCTGAGGCTTATCAGAGCGCATAATGACCTTGTAAAGGGCTTGCTCGTTGATGAAGAGCATTTCCGCATTCTGAATGGCTGGAGTGCCGTCTTTCTTGATTCCAGTCTGCACCCCTACGCCGATTGAATCAACCCAGGGGCTTTTGAGCCGTTTCTTCACATCGTTCACTCTTAACCCCAACACCTTGCAGATGTCGGCGAGACAGAACTTCGGATTGTCGGCGGTACCGGCTGCGCGGATTTCGCCAAACTGCTCATTCTTGAAAATCTGAATTTCTTGTATCATACTCAATAGTTCTATAAATTATTATTCGTGACAACTTTCAATTTATCTCACCTTATTATAATATATTACGGAGGCTTCCTGAACCGCTTTCGCTTTTCCTTATGTCGCTTATCATTGTGATGCTTCTTTTTGATACGTCCGATAGAGCGGGCGACAAACTCCATAGCACCCAATTCTGCGCTTTTGAGAAGTTCTTCAACGGTCGGGAGCCAATAATTGCCGTGATGCTTCATGTCTTACCGTTCATATTAGCAATATCCTTGTTAATCTTCCAAAGTTCATAGATAAGCCTCAGACAGACACCGATATTAGCACCCGATACGATATTCATTATGATGTCGAAATGATTCATTTCTTCCGTCTTAGCATCTTATCAATACCATATTTCTTTCTAAGGCTTGGAGCAATGAACTTTGCCAGTTCAGGCAGCATATTCTTTAAGATATGCATCCAAGCATCCCAACGCTGACCCTCATTCGCCCTTGTTGGCTGACTGCAAGTCTGCCCGCTGCAGGTACCATTCTTCTTTTCAGCGAAGCATTTTATACAGCACCCTTCGCATTCAGAAGAAAGATGGCAGAGGATGCACGATTGCTCACGGCTGATGCCGTATTCGAGATTGAGGGATAACTGCCGGTTCATACTATACAAACAATTCTAACTGCACGGGAGCAGGATTGATAATCTCATCAAGCATGGCGATAATCTTAGGGTCATGCTTAGTGCCTTTGATATTCGGGTCGGCTCCCAGGAACTGGTTTCTGATATAGTTCGCGCAGAACTTGATGGCAGCATCTTCGGTCTCGAAAGATGGATCATTCCAATGGCCATCACCGACACCCCTTCCGCATCCGTAATCGGAAATGCTGTAATCTGCTGCCTGATACCATTTGCCCTGATAGCAAGCGGTGGCGATGGTGAACCTGGCCTTTGCCGTGCTTCGCTTAATCTCATGGGGATTGAGGCAAATATGACAGTCGTTATAGATGAACTCTTCCATGGTGGCTCACTTTATGGTATCGAAAAAATCAAAACCGCTTTCTTCCAACTCCTTTTGCATCTTTGCGAAATACTCAGGGTCGTCGGCATGCTTCAGAATCTGCTTGTTGGCATCGAGCAGGATTTTCAGCTGAAAGGCCAACCCTGCTTCGGCGGCTTCCTCATAGGTAGCGAACTTCTTTCTGACCTGAACGGCGTTTATCAAGCCATCCTTGGTATTGGGCTTTCCGAGAACGGCCACCCACATAATCCACTTTGGAAATGCGGTAGCCCTGACCTCAATCTGATAACCCTTAACCTCCCTGAGCCATTTCATAGCAAGGGCGAGGGTTGGACGTGAGCAGCAATCACGGGGCATCCAGTCGCTGCGATTGGTGTTGTAGTGATTATTAGTCCAGCCGCCTTTCTCGTACTCTATCTCCTTTCCTTTGCCGGCACTCTTCAAGTCCAGCTCATCGTCGAAGGACAGATCCTTTCCGTTATGACGGATGGCCGTTTCATACATGGACTGGCAACCTTCATTGAAGCCAAGCCATTTGAGCATCATGCTCGTCTTATAACTGCAATATGATTCTTGTATCATAACTCCTTTTCTTTTTCTTCTATGTACTTAACTTTTGATTCTATATTCTGAATGACATTGTCAATGGTTCTGCCTGCGTAGCTCACGGCAATGTCTTTCAGGACTGCCAGCTGGAATTTCAGCTTGTTATATTCTGAATGCTTCATATCATTACTCTCTGATTGGTAAATGCTATCTCGATTGGTTTCCCATTGAGTGACGGCTTTTTGTCGCGCACAAACTTCTCAATATCTCTGGCATCATATGTCGCCATGACCTTGCCATTGATAATTTTCGGGAACGGCTGGCCGTGGTACTTGAGCTGGCAGACAAAACGGCCATCGAGCATAATATCGAGCAATAGGGGGGGGTAAATCATAATCTCAAAAATTGAAAGTCAGTTGTAATGGTTCTTTTCTCGGAGCTGGCAGCTTTTTCAAATTGAACATAACTGCCGAGCGGACACAGACGGGATATTGCTCTTTGCCCTGCATATACTTTTCGTAGCAGTACTGCGGACTGCTCCAATGGCCGCATACATGATTCACGCAATATCCAGGAATCGTGATTCCGCACATGATAGAGCGGTGCATCAACCCATAATATTTATGAAATCTCTTTGAATCCATATCATTGAACGCTGATTGTGTTATCGTCAAAGTCTATTTTGGAAGTCTTTTCAAAGAAGGTGGCGATATGAGACAGCGCGGATTCGAGCTTGGAATGAGCCTTGCCGATTTTCTTCAATAGGAATGCGGCATCTTTCTCTTTATATCCTTCGCTTGCAATATCTTCCACGTATGTCTTGGATTCATTCAGATGGCTAATCGTAGCGTCGAGCTTCATATTGGCTTGCTCCAGCTGCTTCAATGAGCGTTTCATCCATTCACGCTCCGATGGAGAGTTAAGATTGATAGTCTCACGAATAACGCGCACATTATCCTGATTGCCATTGACGACGGCTTCGGCAAGCAGCCGGTTCTGACGCTTCAACTCCTTTATTTCATCCTCCAAGTCTTCCGTGACGGCATCGACTACGGCACTACGGCTTTCCTGCAGCTGGCGCATTGCTTCCTTGAACTTCTGACGCTCGGTATTCATGGAAGAACTCATTCTGAGGTTCTTTTCATGCGCTTCTTTCAGCTTCGCTTCCAGCTCTTTGGCTTTATCAAGCAATGCGTGGTACGTATTGAACATTCGCCGATAGTCCTTTACTATATAATGGATGATTCGCTCTTTTGGCACTTCATCCTGAGGGCGGCGACCCATATCCCAATATTTTAATCCTTTTGATTCCATTATATATCCGCTTTTTCGCTCCCATCTTTATGAATGAATAACTTGGCATGGCGGCAACTCTGAATCCAGGAGTGAGGCTTATCGGCTTCCTTCGCTGCTTCGAGGCCATCGACATACCGTTTGCATTGGTTCCTGCTGGGGCAATGGATGCCCTTGCAATAAGTGAAAGCTGTCTTTGCCATGTCTTTATTGTTTAATTCACGATTCGGACAATAAATGCCATCTGTCTGGTCAACTATCGCGTTAGCCATAGCATGAGCGAACATCATTATTCCAATCAGAACGAACGAAAGGAAAATGATACCAATGATTTCAAGGAATGTCATCATATTACTCGAGCGGTTTAATGATTATCTCCAAAGTTTTCCCAAGCCCGAACTTGGCAAGGGTACTCATAGTTTCCTCTAAACTCTCTTTGTCAGGGAATTTCTTCGCTTCGTTCAGCTTATACTCGCCGAACTCGCATTTGAAAATAAGGTCGAATTTGTTCATACTGCTATTGCTTTTTGTTTGGTTAGTCTGTTACACAGGGCCTCACAGAGGACGCGGCTCATATTGACCTCAACGGCATTGCCGATGAACTTCTTTTGCTCGGCCTGAGTGCCGATAAGCACATAATCCTCAGGGAAGCCCATTATCTTCTTTAACTCCGAGATTTTGAGCATCCTCATCTTAATATCAACGATGCCATAGATGGCCATGAACTCCTTGATTTTGCGGGTCATGGGGGTATCATCCTCGAAGAAAGCGATGCCGAGGCCACCTTCTTTCGTGGTCACAAGATACGGCGGCATCTTATCCATGCTGGCAATGAGCGTGAAGCATGGTTTATCAACGCTGCCGCCGTTGCTCTTGAAGGAATAGGGATTCATCAGGAACTTATCGACCGTGACGAGGTTTTGCTTGGGAGTGGTCAGGACTGCCGATGAAGGCTCATTCACGTCGCCAAGCTGACCTCCACCGCTGAACTGATTCACGATATAGACCAGCGAGAGCCTATCTTTCGTGGTGATGGTCGGGGCTGGTTCCGTGACGGGAGTATTCCCACCATTGCCGTAGTAGGTTGAAATGAGCGCGTGATGATCTATCGTCGTAATGGTACCTGCAGGGCCTTCGACGCTGATATTCTTATCCTCAGGATTTCCGCTATATTGCTTCGAGAGGAAAGAAACCGAAGCGATACCCAGCCGGTTCTGACAGGCGACGGTGGGGCATGGCTCATCTATTGAGGGTGGTGAATAATGACCTTCGCGGTTCATGGAATTGTACTTGACCAGGAATGAGGTGTATTCCTTCTGCGTCATTCCTGCCACGAACTTAATCAATCCGGCATAGATGCGCTCCAGCGTCTTTTCAACGAGCGGCTTCTTTCGTCCGAAAATGCTCTCACCTTCATCTTTGAAGTCCAACACATCCTTGACCGGCTTCCATTTCTTGTATTGATGGAACATACCGCCTTCGTCGCCATATTTCGCGTAGGACTGCACGGGAAACGCGATGGGTAGTCCTACCTTGGCGAACTGCCCGAAAAAGCGTTTACGGCTCGTATATGCGCCAAAATCGGCAGCATTGAGGATTCTCCAGTCGAAGTCATATCCATAGGAGCGGACTTTGTTCACCCAGCGCATGTAATCTGAGCCTTGGTCACGGCTGATGGGCTTACCGTTCTCATCGAGCGCGCCCCAACACATGAACTCTTCGACATTCTCAATCTGAATCCAGCTGGGGTTGATGGCCTCGATATAGCGGAAAAGATGCTCTGCAAGCGTCCTGGAATCAGCATCACGGGGCTGGCCACCTTTGGCACGGCTGAAATTGGTACATTCAAGGCTCGCCCATAATACGACGTAGGCTTCAGGGTACTTCGTTTTCATCTTGTTAAGATGCTCAACGAGTGAGGTCAGTTTAAGCGTCCTGATATCTTCCGTGAAGTGGAGCGTGTCAGGATGGTTGGCAGCATGGGAGAGAATGGCGTTGGGGTCATGGTTGACGCAGGCAATGACCTTCGCGCATTTCTCGCCGTTAATCTTCGCATATTCCACGCCAGTCGATGTACCACCGGCTCCGCAGAATAGATCAATATATAACAGTTTGATGTCGCTCATAATTTTATTCATTCTTGATTCTCCTTATATGGGTCTTCGGGAATCCCGAAAAGCCAGCCGATAAATACTATTATCGCTACAAATGCTAATACTACCATGGTCTCTAACATTGTGGGAAGGTGAAATACTCATTGACCGAGCCTTCGTCAATGATAAGGCCGGTGCCGTCGATGGTGAAGCATTCATCGTTGCTCTTCCGCGAGAGGTTATACACTTGGTCGATTTTCAGGATATTATCTTCATCGACCTTGATACATTTTGCTAACATTATCAATCTCCTTTCTTCTTAGAATTTAAGTCCTGATTGTTTGATTCTCATTTCCCACCTCTTGATGGTTCTTTGCGCCCTCATGGCCTGCTTACGACTGGCCATCCTCAGGAGCGCATCGAACTCTGATTCAGAGAGCAGGGCGGCAGTGGTCAAATTGCCTTTATCATCCCTCAACATTTCCATATTCGGGAATATATCGGTTATAGAACTTGACCAGCACCTTTCGCATTTCGGCTGGCAGATACTCCAAAGCCTGATTCTTGATGGGTGTTGGTATGCCGTAGAGTGCTTCGGCCATACCTCCGACAATGGCACCGAGAGTATCGGAATCGCCGCCCCATGCCATAGTAAGACGGATGGCATCCTCGAAGCTCTTGCTATCATCCACTATGCGCAGGGCCACCGGCACGGTTCCCTGACATGATTCATCGAACTTGCCACGGATATACTTGGCCGTCGGATCATAGAACACCGCTTCGAGGGCTTTCAGAATACTTCTCCTGCCCGAGCGAAGCGAACCGATGGCAAGGGCGGTCACGATGGCTCCCTTGATACCCTCAGGATGATTGTGTGAGACCTGTGCCGTAGCGATAGCCATAGAGATAGTAGCGGATGACCTGGTATTTGCCCATCCTACGGGACTTACGCGCATGGCCGAGCCGTTGCCGAAGCTGTTATAGGGCTTGGCCTCGTTGTCGTGAATCCAGCGAGAGAACGATGCACCATAGCCTCCCATCGGATTGGGATATTTGCCACACCAAGCCTGCAGGTAGCTGGCATAGTCTTCGCTCTCATTGAGAATGGCATCGGCGATGGCCACCGTGCAGATGGTGTCATCCGTGAACATACATTCGGGCGTGAAGAGAGGCCCGAAATCATACTTTGTCGTGTTGTGGAACTCGAAGCGTGAGCCTACGATGTCCCCGATAATTGCTCCTAACATGATTCGTTTGGTATTAAGTGAATGATTCTATGATTGCAGCATCTGAGGCTCACAGAGCAGGACATCGCCGAATATCGTTCCACCCCTGGCCACCACGGCTATGAGAGTGGCATGAGGGTTATATGACAATCCCTGTTCCTTGGCCTTGTTGTTGAACACCATAATCTGCGTGCTGCTCAATCTCAGCATGCCGACTTTTCCGTTGACGATATTCTCCAGTTCGCCAAGCGTGAAATTCTTCTGATTCTGCGGCTGAACATTATAGTTCGCACCGGCGGTAGTTAAAACTTGTGATTCCATTGTTGTATGACTTATTTATTAAACTCACCCCAAAATTATTAAGAATTTCTCTAATATCCTAATTGTTACTATATTTTAAGGGCGAAATTAAGGCTTTTTAATCAAAAGTGCCAAATTTTAATTAGTTTTGCTTAGTTTTCTATACTTTCCCCGTCAGGGCCTTTCTGATATGGTCAGGCTGGGAATCAAGAAAGAACTCATTGATACCGTCTGTAACCCTCAAGATGCTATTCAGCCATTCGCTCGTGTCGTGCATCCCTTGCTCACAGGTATGGGGGCATGAGCATTGGGCGGCACATTTCAGGCAGCATTGCTTGCAACTCCTTACCCAATGACAGCAAGCGCATATCTGTACTGGGGTCATTCCTACGAAATCGAAAGAGAGTTGCGTAGGCCGGTGGCTATCCTTGGGTTTCTTCATAATCCGAATACGAGCATGGCGGCATCCCTGGAATGTTCATTGGTACGGCCTTCCCACTTGGTAAGGCGTTTGAAGCGGACATCGTCGAGTTTGGTAATGCTATCCTTCGGCGCGCTCATCTGATGCGGGATTTTCAGATCAAGCAGAAAATCCTCCCAAATGGTGCTGTCGCGCTTGATGCTGCCAGCCCCTTGCCATTTCTCGGAACTGGTATTCCCGAACATGAAACGCTTTCGGGCATCCTCGACCTTCACCATGATACTATACTTACCCTTACCGGCATCTTTGAAATCGACGACATATTTCATGGCCTGATGAATGAGCATGGACGTGACCACCTCCAGCCGACGCTCTTTGCAGTTCCATATAGCCAAGCCGGTATGCTTGCCTACATCGATGCCGATGGCATAGTCAAAGTTATTCAGCCTTCGCTCACGGCTCAATAATATATCGAATTTGCTTGTTTTCCTTCCGTTTCCTTGCATTTCTCCGTTCAAGTGCTCAGTTGTTAAGTAATGTTTATTATCTCGCGGGAAATCGCTTTATTTCGCGGCCATAGCCTGAACGAGATAAAACTTGGCCCTGCGGAGGTGGCCGATGGCCTTTGCCATATCCATCCTGCTTTGCTTCACATCGTCGGTCATGGGCTTTCGCGCCTGAGAGTAGTGCTTATTGAGCTGGTTCCCGACGGTTGAAATCTCATCCTCAATGGCATCAATCTTAGCGATGGCGTTCTTTATGCTGATTGCATCCATAACTCTATGCTTTGGTGTTTGGGTCTTCGTAGATAATTCTCATGCCGATAGCCTTGGCGTACCAATGCTCAGTCTGAGCACCGTTGGACTGCTGCCAGTTGGAGAGCATATAGATAGCCGTTTCCTTAGGATTGGCGGTATATATCCCGAGCAGGAACTGGAGATCGGCCAAAAGAATGTCCTCATAGCCTTCAACCCTGAGGCCGTAAACCCTCTCGTATGAAAGATTGAGCCAGTCAACCCATTCATCGACGGCGGGATTGAAAACTTTGTGACCTTCGGCGGCAAGCCGTTCATGGGCTGCTCTGAAAATGGGCTGGTATTCCTCTTTCGTGAGGTCGCTCATCTTGCCCGATATGTAGATAATCATAGTTATATTGCTTCTCTTTGATAGTTGGGGTCGAAATACTTCTTATCTTCCTCATTGGCATATTTTGCCATAGCGGGATTCAGGGGCATGGCCTTTTGTGCTGCATCATTCAGGAAGTCCATATTGCCGTACTTATTGAATATTACGCGCATGGCCAGCTGGCAGTTGTAATCTTCCTGGAGATTGATCTCTTCCTTGCATTTGGAGGTGAGCCGTGCCACCTCGCGCCAGCTGCTTTCCACTCCAGTCAGCCGACCTACCTTGAAATCCTTCGTGATATTGTAGAAGGTCTGCTTCTGAAAATGCTCAACCAATCCGTCATAGAATAGCACGGCAGAAGTAAGCAGGGCCATAGCCGTCTGAATATGCGAACATACATCAGCGTGAGGGATGCGGTATTTGTCGAGCATCTGCTTGATGGAGTAATAGAGGTGAGTTACATCATTCTGAATATTGTCCGATGCAAGGCGTACCACGTCCGACCAAAGGGCATAGCGGTCGCCCATCTTGGAATGAGCCTCTTTGCTATAAGCCTCGGATGCTTTGATAGCGGCTTTCGCCCAATATTTCACCTGTTGTTTGAGCATACCGGCTTCTTCGATGGCATCGTAGGCTTCCAGCATGGCATTGAGGGCGATATAGTTGGCGGCTCCCACGCGAGACCAGAAATGATTCTCCAGTTCATCGTAGAGTTCGCGGGCTTTGGCAACGTCGGTCATTGAGAAATAGACGTTGACCTTCCCTGCCGCGTTCCTGGTCAGCCCTATGGTGGCCTTGATGCTCCCGTCAGTGGGGGGGGCAGGGATATGGAGGTTATTGTTCATCATTGCTCTTCATTATTTGTTGATATTCGTAATCTTTCAGGATATGCCACCAGCCGTCGTAGTCCTCGCAAAGCCAATCGCCTTTGAGAGCGACATGCTTATGAGAAAGATCCTCTCTGTAGTCCCACATGAGGCCTGGGTATAGATGATAATAATAGGGGATCTCGAAACCCTTTGGCGGCTGAGGGTTCTTATCCACAAAGCTGATACAGCGCAACTTCATTATGTCCGTCACGTTGTCGCCTATCTGCACAGCCTGCTTGAATTTCATTCCCATGCTTTCGGTTCCTTATAGCTGATGGCAACCAGCTTGTTCTCGTACTGGCCATTGCCCTTTGCGGGCGATATGGCATTCCAAAGGGCTTGCAGGCCGATTCCTACATCATCGCGCTCATACTTGGAGAATATCTCCGTGAGCGTCTTGAAATACTCGGTCTTGCCCGTTTTCTTGAACTTCAGTTCAACGATGGTATTTGTCTTATTCATTGCCTAACTCCTGATGAATCTGCGTTTGACACTCGGCGATAAGCAGGTCAAGAACCGAGTTTATCACCGTTCTATTCTTTATCAGAAAAGGAGCGGCAGCGGTGTTGAGTTGCACACTCTCCACCGCGCCAGCATTACGCAAGTTCTGATATTCGGCTTTCAATTCGTTAAGCCGACTTATCTTCTCCGTCGCCTCCATTGTCATTCTCCTTTTTAACGTACTCGAAAACATCCATGTACTTCGTCTCTTCGACCTTGGCGATGACGTAGTCAATCATGGTGCCGCCCATCACTTCGTCGATGTTTTTCTTGGCACCGTCGAAGCTGCCAGCCTGAACGAGATAGTAAACGTTGGAACGCTTCTCTTTCTCCGTCTTCTCATCGATGGTGATGAACTGCAGCTTGGCCTTATACCATTTGTCTGCCGTATCCTCATCGCTGAAGAAAATCTCCTTGAATGAGCATGGATTGATGTTTACCACGGTGAACTCACCGCTGATGTAAGAGGACATTTCCTCGATGATACGGCTCTCGGCCTCGGTGAATGAGAGGGCATCGAGTACGTATTTCTCGGTCACATTCTTTTGCAGACCATCTTCCATGGTCTTTTCGTAGCGGATGATACATTCCATCCAGTTCGCTGTTCTTGATCTCATTTGAATTACTTTTTAGGGTTGAACAATAAATTATGCTTTGCTTACGCTATACGTCAGATAATCCTTCGAGCGAGCCATATTCTTTGAGATATTCAGCTGCTCGTAGATGCCCTTGATGCCAAAGAAATCTTTCATGGCCACCACCAGCTGCTTGTTACTGAAAGTGACATTGCCGCCACTCTCGCGCCATTCCAGGCCCTGAGCGTCGTCGCTGAAAATGAAATAGAGCTTTGAGGAATCATCTTCCCTCTGGGCGATGCGGAAGTACTGGTGCTTCGACTTGATGATTTCCTCAGACACGTCATGGTTGAAGGTCACTCGGAAACCTCCCGAATTGGTGTTCAGGGAGATTTTACCGGCCACTAATCGGCGATTCGGATTCTTATCGAAAGCGAAATACTTGAATCCTGATATGACCGCTTGTTCCTCGCTGACGGTCGGACGTGGCTTTGGTGGAGTGGTGACGGTGATGGGTTTTGGTTTCGGCTTCTCTCCCTTAGGATGGAGATAGGCCGTGAACTCCGTGAGAGGTTTTGCCGCTTCCCGCTTGTATCTTTCGACGGAATGGGGAGCGGTGTTATAATAGCCGTTCTCGGTGTGGATTTTGAGGGTATCTTCCCACTTCACGGCCATTTCCAGCCAGTAGTCAGGGCCGAACTTCGACAGGTTCTGAGGGAACTTGAAGGCGTTGATGATAGCATCCTTCGCATCGACCTTGCGCATATACTCTTCCACGTCCTCAGGGGATTCAGGGAAATGGAATTGCCTATACATACCGGCGAACATAACATTGATTCCATTGGTTTTCAGGAATCGCTTAAACAATGCAATGTTTTCGTCTTTCATAAAGAGGGGTTTATAAGTTATTTATCAATATAGATCATTCTCGGAGAAACCGTTGATATGGATTTCCTTGGCATCATGGTCGATGTCGATATCAAGGGCAGCAGCCCAATCATAGCGACGCTGCATCCTTTCCTCGAAGGTGAGGATGCGCTTACGGCGTTCCTGATAGATATACTCTTCGTGAGGCTGTTTGTCATCCTCTTTCTCACCGGCTCCACGAAATGCGAATCCAGCGCGGTAGAATACTTTGTAGTCGGGATTATCGTTGAGGGCTTTCCTGATGCGGTCAGGGCCAACGAGGGAATATTTCTCTTTGCTCATAATCTTAAAAATCAAGTTCGTCCATTTGTCTTCTTAACTCTGTTTTCAGGGCTTCCATAACCACGTTGATAGCCTGTGGATTACCTATTCCTGAGCGACGGCCATCTGACCATATCAGCTCAATGCGCTGGGCTTTACGGGTATTGTAATCATCCAGCACCTTCTGCAGTTGCTCTTTCTTGCTGCTCATAATAATTCTATTTAGCTTCCGTAATAGGTCGGCTTGCCGACTGATGAATCAACACCTTCGCCCTTGACAGAGCCAGGCTTCAAGTAGTAGTGATAGTGGGTACTCCGCTCCAAACGTTCAGTCCAGCAGAATCCAAAAGCCGTGAAGTGCTTTCCGCACCACTCATGGCCATAGAAGTATTCACTGGCTTTGATTTCCTCTTCCTTGGAGAGCGTCAGCCGGTGATAGCGTTCGCGAACATAAGGAGCATCGGGATTCTCGTTGTACTCATCCTCGATGGCCTTGCGCTTGGTCTTATGCTCATTCAGGATGCGCGTATATTCCTCTTCGCTTTCGCAGAGGATATAATCCGTATCAGTCCAGGAGTTGTCGTGATACGAATTACTGCTTTGATGGATATGATATATATTCTTCATAATGCTTATTTCCTTTCGTTCTGACGCGATGAAGCGGGCAATGCCGATAAAGACATCACCCGCCCGAAAATCGCTTGTTAGAAATTGAGTTGGAACTGCTCATCAAGGAACTTCACCATCTGCCGGTTCTGCGGCAGCATGGCGGGAATATCCATGAGGTTTGCCTTATAGAGGTTGGTAGCAGCGTCGTAGAGATCCCAAACCGTGACCTTGTTGAAGTTGTGCTGGCGAACCATCAAATCCTTGGTGAAGGTCGATATCTGAGACTGATTGAGAGGATAGACCACGTTGGTCTTGATTTCCTTTACATGGGTGTCGCACTTCACGCGCATGGCCGTCAGCATTCCGATAATGGTGAAGATTTGCGCTGCCGGCACGTCGATGGCCTTCATGCGTTCCATCTTCTCGCGGTCGTCCACCACGATGTGACGGGCATCCATGAGCCATGAGCGCACGATGTCGAGCAGGCCCTGGATGGTGATTTCGCTATCCTTGGAGCGACGGCCATTGCCCTTGTCTGAGTAAGTGGATGCGTAGCAGTCGGCGTTAAGCATCATCTGATTGTGGCAAATCTTAACCATCGTTCCGAAGCCTACCTGAATACCCTTCTGATGGAATGAGATAGCAAGGTTCGTGGTGTTGGCATCGTCATCGAAATCAGTCAGGCGAATGTTAGCGAATACTCGGCGAAGGATATGGGCTTCGATGGCTCGCTGGCCCTTGACGGCTTCGACCTCAGGAAGCAGCACCACACCGGGAGTATTACGGTCTTTGTTCTGAGCGGCGAAGAGGTCGTAAACCTCGGCATGGTAGCCGAAATCGTTGCACATTCCGATGACCTGATTCACGAGGTCGTAGTGATAGATGCCTTTCAGGGGCTTGCCAAAGACATCATTCTCCTTATGGGTACGCTGGAGCTGGTCGAGCGTGAGAACCTGAACGCGGGCTTTCTCAAAGTCCAAGAACTGTGTTTCGGTGCCAATAGTGGCGGTTGTCATTGTTGTTTCCATTGTTGTGATAATTTATGCGTTAAACTTATATGAATTATTCTTCTACGTTTTTGAGGATTTCCCGCCATTCTTCGGGGGTGTGGGATGAATAGACCATCCATCCCAGCACCGAGAGGATAAAGAGTGCAAACATATTACTGGAGGTTATCGGTTATGTATTCGAGGTCGGAGCCATAGAGCTTGATACCTTTCTCAATCTTATAGAGGATAACCCTCTTCTGACCGATGAGTTTCACGGCTTCCATGTAGAGGTCGATGTCCTCATGCTCGGCAGATTTCATAATGAGTAGATGGGCGGTCTTGGTTCGCATGTCGTTGAAATACTCCAGCTTATCCACGTTATCCATAGCCCGCTTGTAGAATATTCTCAGGAGGTTGCTATCCTTATGTTCCAGCCACTCCTTGCAGAACAGATCCTTTTGGATGGATTCACCGGCTTCGAGATACATCATTTCGATGGCCTTCCATTCCTCTTCGGTTGCCGGCGTGTAGCCTGTGCGCTGTGTAAATTCCTGTTTTGTCATTGTCGTAAACTTTAATGCGTTAAACTTTCATGTGCCAAAATTATGAAGAATAATTGAATTAACCTAATAAAACTAAGGAAAACTATCGCATTTTAAGTCTTTTTACCAATTGACTATATAAAACTATATTTGTTTTTAACTTTGGTAAGAATTAAACTAAGTCAGGTCATAGAATTGTCGTGGTGAGAAACCAATCGTTTTTGACCACCTTTTTGACCACCATTTGACCACCTGCAAACCTCTTAAAAAGTAAATAAAAACCTTTCGTAAAAGTTAATTTAGTTTTGTTAAGACTTTAGGTAGTCGTTAGCGGATTCTTTTGTTACTGATTATCAATAACTTACAACTAAGCCCCTTGGATGGGTCAAGCAAGGGCCTAAGGATAAAGATATTATATATATAATTTTATTCGAGAATAATATATATTTTTATATTCCTATGGATAGACTATTTTACGCGCGAGATGAAATTATTTATAAAAAGGTCGCCAGTCTTGAAAAAAGTCGCTACCTTTGCAGCATGACTAAACAAAACTATAGCAGGAAATGGATAGAGCAAAGAAGAAAGGATCTGCTCTTTCGTCGCTCGGATGCAGAAAAAGCCGCTCTCCGCATATTGTCTGATATGGGCCTGAGGGTGATTCCCCAGCAACCCATTGAGACAGGACGAAGGATTTACTTTGCCGACCTCTATCTTCCTGACCTGAAAACCATCGTTGAGATAGATGGTGGCTACCATACCACCGATGGCCAGCGAAGGAACGACCGCAACCGCTCTGCCGGTATATGGCGGCTCGGCTACCATGTTTTGCGATTATCCAATCACGATGCCAGGAGCGAGGATGCCATTAAAGCGAAATTAAGCGTTCTGACGCGATAAAACATCTTCGCCCGATAAACTCTTCACCTTCTTATTAACTCGCGCAGGAAACGCAAATAAACGCGCTTCCTGAGGATTTTATGCCCAATGTTTATATAAATACCCTTTAGGTGTTTACTCAAACTAAACCCAAACTAATAAAAACTATCAATAATTATAGTATCTTTGCGGCGATATTTAGTTTTCTAATCAAATTCGTAGTATTATGACAATCAAAGAAAGAGTGCTCGCCGCTGCCAAAACGTCTTACGCGAAGTACGGTTTGAAGGGCAAAGAACTCGAAAAACTTGCAGATGTCATCGTCGCCTCTAAGGGGCTGACGGATGATTCGACGGATGATGATGTCAACAGTGCCATCACTGGTGCAACGTCATACGTGGAGATTATGCAGAGCGTTGGAAATCGCTATGCTAACGATGTGGAGAAGAAGTATGAGGGTTATGTGAAGCCAAACGAGCCTCCCGTGGAGCCTCCGAAGCCTAACGAGCCACCTATCATCGACCCCAACAAGCCCCTGACCCTTGCTGATGTTCAGAAACTGCTCGAAGAACAGAAGAAGAATCTCGATGAAGCCAACAAAACTGCACTGGAAGCAGCACTCGCTCCTTTCAAGCAGAAAGAGGAAGCTGCCCGTCTGAGAACCTTGCTCGATGGTCACGAGAAGTTGAAGGACATCCCTCAGAAGTTCCGTAACCTGTACACCCTCGACAAAGATGAGAATCTCGATGCGAAAGCCGAAGAGATTGCTGCCGATTATCAGGCCATGAAGTCGGAAATGTTCAAGAGCGGAACCGTCGTAGAGGCCCCGAAAAAGGCCAATGAAGGCGACGAAAACGACGAAGTGATTAGCATGCTGAAAAAAGTAAACGAATCACAAACCACTTAAACGAAGTAAAGTATGGAGTACAAGAAAGAATCATTCGAGCATGTCCAGGAGGGCAAGTGGGATTCCGAAAGCTGCGTCCGTTGCATTGCCGGTCTTGACTTCGACAAAACGTGTCTGCCCGATGGCATGAAGCGCGTCCCCAAGGGTGCGGTGCTTGCCAAGAAGCTGACCGCCACGGGCTATAAGGCCGTGATTGTCAAGACAGCCGTGGCACAGGCTAACGCCGCTGCAAACGCCACTTCGCTGAAAGTCCTCAAAGGACACCTCTTGAAGGTTGGTGATAAGATTGCAGGAAGTACCATTTCTGCCATCGACACCTCCAACGAGGATTATGATACCTTGACCGTCGGCGCTCTCGCCGCCAAGGTGGATAAAGATACTGTCGCCAATGACGACAATGTTGACAACATTCTTGGCCTTAACTATGCCACCACCAAGATGGATTCCTATCCTTCGGTGACATACACCATTCAGGCCTACGAGATTGAGGAGGCAACCCTCCCGTACCCGATTAACGCTGCTATTAAGGAGAAGCTCACCTGCCGCCACCACTTCGCGCTGGATTTCTCTGAGCATGCTTCCTAAGTAACGTGAAACCCTAAAAAGAGTATTAAGGTATGACACTATTAGAGAAACTGTCTGAACCGAAGGTATTTGATACCTTCATTCAGGAAAACATGAAGACTTCGACGTTCAAGTCTGTCTCAAAACCTGAGATGGATATTGAATACGAGCCTGGCAAGGCTTACTCTGCCTACGTGGCCGAGTACAAGGCTGCTATGGCCGGTTCTATCGTCGACAAGAACGGTAAGAAGCCTATCCATGATCTGCCGACCGCCGACCAGCTGACGGGAACCATCGCCCGCATCGCCGACAAGTGGCAGATGGACAATGAGAAGCTCGACCACTACTTCTACCTGGAGCAGCGGTACCAGTCTCGCGTGAAGGATTATACCGACGAGCAGAAGATCGCCGAGTATAAGAAGCTCGTTAAGTACCTGTTCAACCCCTATGAGATTGCCGTCATCGCTCCGTGGAAGCGTACCGACATCAGCTATTTCGAGGGATTGTTCAACGGCTATCAGGATGTGACCCTCGACAACAACTCGAAGTCAGGTGTTCGCTACCAGTTCGACCTCGGCATCAAGAAGTTCGCCGCTAAGGTGGCTGCTTGGGGTGAGAGCAATGCTACTCCCGTCGAGGATATTCAGCAGGTAGTGGACTATGCCGAGAGCAAGGGTAAGAATATCCTGCGTGTCCGTATGAGCCGCAGCACATTCTTCAAGATGTGTAAGGCCAGCCAGTTCCAGTCTCAGTTCACCCTGAAGCTGGGTAAGTCGAACATTCTGCCCGCCAGCCTCGTGCCGGTGGAGGCCGTGAATGAGTACCTGGAGAGCGTTCAGTTGCCGAAGATTGAGATTGAGACCCCGAAGCCCGTGCTTCTGCCTAACGGCTCGTCTATCAACCTCATCCCCAACGACCGCGTTGTGTTCATGTTCGCCGAGAAGGTCGCCGTCCTCAAGGTGGCTGAGAGCGTCGAGAAAATCGACAAGCTCCCCAACAAGGTCTATTCGACGTATGATGAGAACCTGGTCGGTGCTTTGCGCACTGAGGAAGGCCGCTTCATTGACTACGAAATGTGGGCTACGCCCGTATTCGTCGGCAAGGAAGACTATGCCATCCTGAAAACGGATGTGACCTCTCTCTAACCTCTTAACGAATTGTTGACGTAAACTATGACTATCAGAGAAGCAGTAGCAGCAGAAATCGAGCCGTATGTCCTCAGTGAGAATGCGGTCGATAAAGCCATCAAGAGCAGTTTCTACCGTTTCGGTGGGAATCTCAATGTCAATCCCGAAAGCGACTACTCGCCGGTGGATGATAAGCAGATTGGTTTTGCTGCCATGCTTCTGCTCGGTCAACTCCTGACGCTCACGAACGAGAAGGTTGACGTTATCTCAAATTCTTATGACAATGATGACTTGAAAAAGTCCATCCAGGCCATAGCAAATAGGATAGGAGTAAGCGCCGACCTCGTTCTGGGCGACGCGGGAGAAGATAAGGTGACGTACTGCGGCGATATGTGGTAAGCTATGAAGTTGGATGACCAATTATTCGTAACCGTCCTGAGCGAAGGTGGGTATGATGAGAATCTCGACCCCATCGAGCCGACAGAGGAAGAAACCCTCTTTGGGAAATGCTTCATCAGCTTCAATACAAAGGCTGACAAAGTGACCCTCGCAGACGGAAAGGAGTACATCTACAACTTCTATATCATCGCCACCCTCACGAAAAAGAATTATCCGCTCATCCCAAAGGAAGGCGATAAGATTCGGTTCGTGAAAAAAGACGGCACCATCGATAAAACCATGACCGTGCAGGGATTTGTCACCCTGAAAGAGCGATTTTTGAAACTTTGGGTCTGAGACATGGCAAAGGTGCAGTTCAAGGCCAATGGCCTGAAAGCCCTGCAGGAAAGGCTTGCCAAGGCTCGCGACGCGCTCAATATGAAACTGGAAATCAGGCTGAAATATTTGGGCGAGGAAGCGGTCACACACGCTAAACTCCATAAGGGCTATCACGATAGGACGGCCAATCTGAAAAACTCCATCAGCTATGCGCTTTACTACGACGGCCAGCCTATTCAAACCGGCTTCGGTCATGCGGAGAAAGCGACGGAAACCATGTCGATGGCTCAACTCGATTCTCAGATCAAAGAGAATGTCGAAGACTTCGCTCGGGAGCATGTGCAGCCGAAAGGCTATACTCTGATAATAGTGGCCGGCATGAACTACGGCAAGCACGTGGAGAATAAAGGCTACAATGTTTTATACCTCACGCGGGATTTCGTTGAAACCGAGTTGAAGAAACTCATTCAGGAAGTTCTCGATGATGTGAAGAACGGGAATTTATGACAGGACTTGAAGCAGTGACGGCAGTAGCCGTATATCTCAATTCGAATAAGACGGCCATCTTCGGTGAGAAGGGAGGCTCGATATTCAAGTATGAGAAAAAGAAGGGCTACGAAGGTGATTATATCGCCGTCAATAACCTTCCCTTCATTCACCGTAATACCTCACAGACGGATACCGTCAATGTGAATGTTCACGTCAAGGATTTGAATACTGAGGAACCCGACACAAAACGCCTTGCGGCTATTGTGAAGGAGGTAGTGGAAATGTTCAATTACACGGACGGGGTAAGGCTCAATGAGGCGTATTTCAAATACTTCGCAGACGGCAGACCTATTCCCGATAAGGATGGTACCTCGTATGTGAATATTGAAATCGACTGCTACCACTCAGAAGAAAAGAAAGTAACAACGAATTAAATGCTTTGAACTATGGCTGTAAAAAAGATTATCGGTTGGGGCAAGAACTCCACCAAAGAGACAGTAGGTAACAATACGACTACCTACAATGACATCGCCATCAATAGCACCTCTCTTTCCGTAGAAGAGGGCGACGAGCAGGAAGCTCAGATTGAGGGTGGCGAGGCCGAGGCTCGTAAGAAGAACCCGGATAAGTATATCCTGGAGGCCGAGCGTCGCATTGATGACCCCAGTGAGGTCAACGATGTGCTGGGCTTCACCGAGGAAGTAGATAGCATCGAGGTCATTCCTCAGGAGGTCGGTGCCGTGGGCGTAACGCTCATCAACCCCTCTCGTCACGTGACCGTCAGCTATGACACCTCCGATGGTTTGAAGGCCAAGTACACCTACAAGACCAAGGGTGCCACCAATAGCGCAGGTAAGCTGACCGACATTTCCTTCACCAAGAAGGCTGCCGGTGGAACCTATAGCGCCGTCTCAACGTCCAGCGATGGATATTCTACCAAGAATCCTAAGGCTCTCGGTTGGTTCATCAAGAACGGCAACGTCTATATCCCTGCCCTTGACACCACCCCGGTAGAGGGTGTGACATACTACACTCTCAGCTAAGAGCGGGAATCCAAAATACCTTGCGCCCTCTCAGGTTTAACATAGAGGGCATTTCATCGCGGGATAGAGCAGTTGGCAGCTCGCTACGCTCATAACGTAGAGGCCGGTGGTTCGAGTCCACCTCCCGTAACTATGGACGACAAGGATGCAAGAGTAATCAACAGAGATATAGCCGATGTTATTACAGGCGCGAGGCACGGCTTTCAAGTCGGGCAAGAATATTTCTATATCTATCCTGCTACCCTTGCAAAGGTATTCAAAATGCAGCAGCTTTTCGATGAGATTGGCATCAAGTCCAAATTATTGCAATCACTCCCATTTTTTGAAGTCTATCGCGTAGCGAAGGAAAAGGCCGATGTATGTTGTAAGATGCTGGCTCTCTACACTTCGCCGAATACCAAAGTAAGTTTCTTCGATGATGAGACCATCAACAATAGGGCCGCTTTCTTTGTCGAGAATCTATCCTGCGAGGCCATTCAGATGCTGGTCATGTATCTGCTCACCATGGATAAGACGGATAAGATTATCAGTTACTATGGCATCGATGAGGAACGTAAGAAGGTGGCGGCTATTATGGAGGTCAAGAAAAAGAAGAGCAAGAATAATCTTTCGTTCTGCGGTAAGTCCATTTTCGGGACGTTCATAGGGCAGTTGCATGAGTTGGGATATACCGACGATGAAATCCTTTATGAGCGGCCATATACTTTCCTTCGCCTGATGCTGGCCGATAAGCTGACTTCAATATATCTGACCGACGATGAATTGCAGTCAGTACCGACATGGGCTGGAGGTACCCTGCTTATGGCAGATAATCCTGAGAACTCTCAGGCCATCGAGGAAATGCTTACCAAGCGCGGATTCGTAATCAACTAAGCACTATGAGAGAGTTTTTCGGTATTGCAATAGATGAGAATGATACCAACTTCTGCAGCGATTTGGAAAACATCGCAAAGGGAGTGAATGAGGTGAAAGACCTCGTATCGAAAGTGAATAGCAAAAAAGGTAAAAGAGGTAAAAAATAAGAGATATGGCAAACGATATACTTGGAATCACCGGCAGTATCAATCTGAACGATATTCAGAAGACATTCGATGCGCTCATTTCGCAACTCGAAAGGGTTGGCGTTTCCACCGAAAGCATGAGCGAGCGCATGACCAAGGCTTTGACCGACATCGCCAATAGTGCGGACAAAGATTTGGCCACTAAGGCCAAGATGGCCATGACCGCCCTGAAAGAAACCATCAAGGATGCCAACGATTCACTGGGTGATACGCCTGGAATGATTTCAAAGGCCAAGGGTGAAGTATCTCGCCTTGAATCCGCTTGTTCAAAACTCGAAAAGGAGATTGAGAAAGCCACCAAGGCAGGCAAGAATATCGATTCGCTCAATACTCAACTTGCCAATAACAGAGAGGCCCTGCAGCTGGCGAGGGAAGATGTTCAGGATTTAGAGCAGTCGTATCTCTCCATTCAGTCCACCGTCGGAAAGATGGAGGGCATGTATAATGGTTTTGTCGCCGTCATTCAGGAGCAGGCCAATGCCGCTCAGGAATCGGCACAGGCCATTGAGGAAAATACCGAAGCCATCCATGAGAATGCCGATGCTGCTGCCGATGAGACAGGTTCCATACGTCAGGAATCAGATGCCCGTCGAAGCAATGCGGAAGCCGTCAGCGATGAAACTGAGGCCATAGAAGAGCAGGGTGATGCCAAAGAGGGCCTGAATGATACCACCGATGATTTCCTCTCAAAGATTATCGAGGAAGCCAATTCGGTCAAGGAACTGCGCGAACTCTACAAGCAATATGAGAAAGATATCAAGGGTATTACCGCCGCCATTGAAAAGCTGAATTATGAGGAAGCGAAAAGTGCCAAGGAAAAGCGCAAGCAACAACTCCAAGAGCGTAAAGCCCAACTTGAAGAAGGTGGGGCCAGTACCGGCGGTTATACTTATAATGATGCCCTATACCGTAAAACGCTCGAAGATCTCGAAAAGATTCAGAAAGAGCTGGATGCCATCGATAAGCAATACAATACCCTCAATAATGACCTCAAAGAATACGAAAGTCAGGCTGCAAGGGTAAAGGATGCCATCGAGAACTGGGGCAAGGCCACCAAGGAAAAAAGTCCCGTCGCCGAACTCCGTAACCTCAGGAATGAGATTACGCGGTTGCTCATGGAATATAACAACCTCTCGCTTGCCGAAAAGAATGGCGCGAAGGGCCAGGAGTTAAAGACGAAGATTGAGGAACTGACTCATAAGGCCGCCGAACTCGAAAAGCAATATAAGCTGACATCTGCCACCATCAAGCAGGAAGCATCCAATGTTTCCAGTTTCCAAGGAATGACACAGGCCATCAACCTGCTTGTTAGCGGATTGGCAACGGCACAAGGTGCCGCCGCTGCATTTGGCGTGAGCGAAGAGGACTTGGTGAAGGTACAGACTACTTTGCAAGCATCGTTGGCCGCAACCAACTTCCTGACCGAAGCCGGTACCGCTCTCCAGTCGAAAAGTGCTCTCATGCATGGTATTGCATCCGTTCAGGCTTGGGCTGCTGCCAAGGCTACCGATATGGACACAGCCGCAAAGGGAAGGAATATCGTGGTCACGACAGCCGCCACCGTTGCTCAGAAGATTTTCAATGCCGTTGCCAAAGCAAATCCTTATGTCCTTTTAGCTACTGCCATCCTCTCAGTAGTGGGAGCACTGGCAGCATTCGCCTTTGGAAGCAAAGAGGCTACCGAAGCCGAAAAGGAACATCAGAAAGCAATGGAAGAGGCAAAAGCCGCTGCCGACAGATATAAGAATACCCTTTCCAATACCTATGCCGACCTGATGTCGAAATATGCGGCATTGAGACGCGAATATAATTCCCTGAAGTCTGACCACGAAAAGACCAAGTGGATTGAGAATAATAGGAAACGCTTCGAGGAATTGGGTATCAGTGTGACCAATATCAAAACCGCCGAAGATGTATTCAGGAGCAATACGAATCAGGTGGTGGATGGATTCAAGCGTCGCGCCGAAGCAGCCGCCCTTGCCGCTCAGATGGTAGAACTTTATCGTCAGAAGATGGATATTGAGCAGGAAGCGGCAACCGCTTTCGGCAATAAGAAAGTCAGCGTAGGCGATAAGTATAATGGTTCCTTCACTACCGATAGAGGCTCATATAACGGAAACTATCAGACGGCCAACGGTGGAAGATATTACTCCAATGATAGAGGTGTAACATGGTACTATGCTGCCAAGGGCGTTGAGGAATATAATAACCAGCTATTCAAGACCGACCCCATCCTCTCAAAGCTGAATGACAGATACGAAGAGGTAAATTCAAAGATTAACGAATCGGATAAGAAACTGCAACAACTTGGCGATACAACCAATAATGTCGCCACCACATCGAAGAAGGTACCCGATAACACCCTTAATAACCTGAAAAAAAGGGAACAAGAATACCTCGACCTCATCGAAAAGCAGCGTATAGAGCGTGAGCGAGCCGCCAAGGATTTAGAGTTCTCTACCGCTCAGGCCACCATAGACGCGATGGAAGATGGCAATCAGAAAACCATCGCCCAACTTACGCTCGATTTCAAAAAGCAGGAAGAGGAAATCAAGCGCGGCTATGTGGATCTGAAACGGCAGAAGATAGAAGCAGCACGCCAACTTTGGGAGGCCAACCCAGCAAATTCAGGAAAGATATTCGATGCGAATAGCGTCAATACCGCATATACCGCTGCCGAAGCGGAGAATTACCGCAAGCTATTGGAGGCAAACAAAGCAGCCTATAAACGTTCCCTCGAAGAAATAAAACGAGCAGAGAGGGAGGCTATCAACGAATATCTGCAGGAGTACGGAACTTACGAAGAGCGCAAATATGCTATAACAAAGGACTACGAAAAGAAGATTAAGGAGGCGAAGACCCAAGGAGAAAAAGCCTCTTTAAAGAAGCAGTCAGAGAAAGAGCTTAAAGAACTAAAGGAAGCGTTCGAAAAAGATATAAACTGGGAAGAGGTTTTCGACGACCTCAAAAGCATTCCGCTGGAGCGACTTGTACAATATCGCGAAGAGTTAAAGAAAATGCTCTCTGACAATAATATTGACGCTCAAAACGCTAAGATTGTTTCCGAGAGGCTGCTTGCTATTGATACCGAGATTGCCAGCAAGAAAAGCCTCTGGAGGCGTATTATAAGCAGTACCATCCCAGAACTTGATAAAATATATAAGAGAGAGGAAAGGGAAAAGCAAAAGCAAGAGCAAATCAACCTCTTAGAACAGAAGAAAATCGAGCTTCTTAAAGAGGAAGCGAGAATAAAAAAGGAAATCCTCAACCTTGCTAACGATGACGGCATTGATCTTGATGAGCAGGACGTAAATGCCGGTAATGTGGATCACCTGTTGCAGTATTATAAGAACAGCGGTGGAACAAATGTATCCCAATTCCAAAACCTCTTGCAGGGACTTTTGCAGAACAATGCAAACCAAGGAAGTAATCAGCAAGCCTTATCCTCATTCGGAGGTGCAGGCGGTGGCGAAGGAGGTGGCGGCTACGCTGAGTCTATTGCTGCTGTTGCAGCAGTATTCGAGACTATCAACGGATATGTTCAGGAGTTAAATAAGGTTGTTCAGGACTTCAAGGATTCTGACCCGGAGTTTGCAAAGCAAATGCAGGAGTTCGCCAAGGGTTCCCAATACGCCAACGATGCAGTCCAGAATCTAAAGAATAACGACTATATAGGTGCGACTATCGATACAATCGGTGTGTTCAAGTCTCTTTATGAGAATATGCAGGCTATCGGCATCTTTGGCGGTGCTGACAAGCACGAAAGTATCGCGAAAGATATTGAAACGCTGAGAAGAGCCATCAATTCTGCCACTAAAGCAATAGACCATTGGTCTGAGGAGCTGGAGAAAAGCTACGGTGCTATTGCCATCAAGAACGCGGAGAAACAGAAAGAACTTCTGTTAAAGCAACAGGAGATAATGATAGATGGCCTTGACCTTGCTCTTCAAGACAACTATGGTGGCGGTCATTCTGACTATTACCATTGGGAAAAGAATACAGGTGACGTAGCCCGTGACATAGCTGCAAAGTACGGCTTAAACATGAATACGGGCGACGGAATATGGTCATGGAACTCGCTGTTTGCTGATAATGACCCCAAAGAAGTCGCACGCGTTCTGAAAGAAATCCGCGAGAATGATGTAGAACTGTGGCAGCTTATGCAAACGCAGGGCTATAACGAAGGTGCTGTTGGCGAATGGTTAGACCAGCTTGCAGATTCTGCGGAGCAACTGGAAGAGGCCGAGGAAAAGCTGAAAGAGAGACTGACTACAACGACGTCGGAAGATGTTTTTGACGGTTTCCTTAACTCTCTTTACGAGCTTGCAGACGGAGCTGATGATGTGTTTGAGAATATCGAACAGGATTGGCAGAAGATGGTCAATAAAATGGTCATCAATAACTTCGTAGCTAAACAATTCGAAGAGAAACTAAAACAATGGTACGAGGATTTGTCGCAACTCCAAAAGGATAAGGAAGATACCTGGGATGAAAACGATGAATCTCAGTATAAAAAAGAGAGGGAACGCCTTCTTCAGAAGATCAAGGAGCTCGAAAATGACAATCATCAAGAAGGAGGTATTTTTGGGCGCTGGATAACCGGCTCGGAATATCATAAAGAAGAGATTGAAGAACTTTTAAAGCAGATTGCGGATCTCGACAAAGTAGCACAGGAGGCAAGGAATAAAGAGCCAATATCCGACGAAGAGTACCAGCGTCGCCTCGAAGAGCTGAAAGCGCAGTACCAGCAGTGGGTTGCAGAAGGCAAGGATTCCGTCGAGTTTTTCCGGGAAATGGGCTTGATACAGGCCATCGACGAAGCCGCAGAGCACTTTGGCGACCTCCGCTCCAAGTTCCTTGACACCCTCATGGATATGCAGTTTGATGCAGAAGAGTGGAAGAAGGAGCTTAACAAGAAGCTCGTTCAAGACCTTCTGGAAAAGCAGTATTTCGATGTCAAGATGACCGTCAACGGGCAGGAGTTCGATAACTTCGATGCCTATGCCAAGGACTGGAACAAGCGTTATCTCGAAGCCCTCGAAGCAGGTGACGAAGCAGCCCTGCAAGCCCTCATCGAAGAGCTTGTGCAACAACAGGAGATACTTGCCAAGGCTTCCGAGGACTTGACCAGCAGACTGAAAGAAACGCAGACCGACACCACCTTCAAGGATATGTCCGACTCATGGGTATCTACCTTGATGGATATGAGCGCAACGGCAGAGGACTGGGCGCAGAACATTGGCCAGATCATGGTGCAGAAGATTGTCGAGCAGCTCATTGCCCCGTCTCTGCTGCAACCGCTGTTGGACGGCCTGCAGGGAGCGTTCAATACTGCCATGAGTGCTGACGGTGCTACATGGGACAGTGTAGTCAGTGACGCTGGCGTGCAAGAGTGGCTGGCGAAGATACGCGAGACCTTCCCGGAGGCTCAGAACATTGTCCGTCAGATTATGGAGTCCTTGGGGCTTATCACTGCCGAGGGATTGGGTAATATCAAGGATAACTTCGTTACAGCCCTTACGGACATCAACAAGACTGCTGAGGACTTGAGCAAGGATATCGCCAACACCATGTACCAGCAGATGGTTGACAAGTTCGTGGACTCCAAGTACGGTGAGCAGTTGAAGTCGCTCTCCGACGAGTGGGCAGAAGCCTTGAAGTCCGGCGACACGGCGAAGATTGAAGAGCTGCGTCAGAAGATTATCGCCCTGTACGAGACCATCGGCAACGACGAGGATATCAAGAAGATGCTGGACGACCTGAATAAGCTGAACACAGAAGCAGGTTCTACTCCCTTCGACAACCTGCGCAGCTCGTACCTCTCTGCCTTGATGGATATGTCGAAGCAAACAAAGGATTGGACGAAGGAGATAAGTCAGATGATAGCAGAAGCCTTCGTTGACGAGTTTGTGATGGGCGAAGCCTTCAATGAGAAGCTGGAACAGTGGAAGAAGCAGTATAAGGAAATCACTGAAGACAGCAATCTTTCCGAGGAACAGCGCATGAGACAGCTGAAGGCTCTCTCTGAACTTATCGCTGCCGACACAGAGTCGGGCAAGCAGCAGGTCAACGACATCTTGAAGTGGCTTGGCATTCGCGAGGGTCAGGATCAAAACGCGACAATGAATATGGCCGAGGCCGCTACATACGACCAGTTCGAGCTGTACCTTGGAATGGAAACCTCTCACCTCATGGTGGCTGAACAGACAAAGGGCATTGCACAGCAGATTCTCACTACGCTGCAGGGTATGAACAGCATAACCCAGCCCGGTACAAACTACGGGGAGCAGATATTCATGCGCCTCGGCACGACTAACGAGTACCTGCTGGCCGTCAAGAAGGCTGCGGAGGCTATCAGAGCGGAAATGAACAGTAAGCTCGATATGATGAATTCACATTTAGCAAAACTATAGAGATATGCCACAAGGAGAACTTTTCTTACGAAGTAGGAGAACCCGCCAGCTCACGTCAGGGGCGACGGGTCTTATCTCTACCATCCCAAGCGGATGGAACGATTCAAGTAGTGCTGGTTACGACAGCGCAGGATGGGTGGATGCCTACCTTCGCTACGGCATTTCATTGGAGAAGGGAGCACGCAGCAAGCTTATGACGCCGGCACCGATGAAAACAGCGACGAACAGTAGTAATGCTCTCCGTGACGGCGTGGCCTTCTCTGGCCCGTCTATCGGTAAGACTGACAAGCATGAGTTCTCGTTTGACATGCACATTGTGGCACAGAACGAGGAGGAGTTTCTTGACCGTTATCATCTGTTCTGCGAAGAGATATTACGCGACCAGTATTTCCAGCTGCGCATCAGAAAGATGCCCGGCACGGTAAGACACCTGCTATATGACGGCTGCGAGCCGTTCAGCGAGTTTCATCTTGAAATGGCAAAGTTTACGATGGCCGTTACTGAGCCACACCCAGAGATAACCGATAACAGAGTACCACCAATAATGAGTGCGACATGAACACGAACGGCATAGAGATCAGTATTGGAGCGACACCACTTGCAGACTTCCTTGACGGGTCAAGTGGTCTCGATTCTGGAAGCTACGAGCAGAACATCAATGGCGACGGCAAGCTGTCGCTGTCGTGGCGTTCTGGCAGTGGTGGCGGCTTTACGGCGGGTACTGAGGTGACGTTGGTTGACGGCAACCTAACATTGAAGTATTACCTCAAGGACAATTACACGCCGACGTCCAACGGCGATGGCACATATACATGGTCGCCTACATTCGTAAGCTGTGACAACAGACTGAAAGGTATTCTTGTCTATCTTGCTACGCATATATACCGTCAGTTCGGGCAGAACGAGACACAGCCGAAGCTTGTAAAGCTCTATACATTCCCTTACACGGGAACGGCAGGAACACTCGTTGAGTCGCTTAACGGCTGCGATGGTGTCGATGGGGTTATCCAACTGCACAGCGATTACATCGGCATAGGCATTACGGTAAGCTTCGACCAGGACAACATCATTTCAGCAGCCCAGAAGATAGCCAGCGCACTCGGCACGAACAGCACCATAGAGAACGGAGTTGTGAAGATAGGGTACCATGACGCTTTGGCCGTGTCTGAATACTATGACCGCTTCGTTGTACTCGGAGGTACCCGGAATATGGGAAAGTACGTCATCAATAATGACAAGTACGCAGCCGTCACAATGCGCCTCACGCTGGACGAGACTACCTATCCCGACAGCGTCATGCCGGCCAACGCCCCTGCAGCAGGGCACATGACGAAAGTGCTTATCTTCGACGACATCTATCCCGAAATGAAGCTTACCATCACAAGTGTCAGGGCGCGCATCTGCTACCTGTACGATGAGGACGGTAAACTGATTTATATCGTTGACGAGAATCATCAGAGGATTCCTAAGACTTACACGAAATATTATATCGGGCTCGGACTGAACGGCCAGCCGTATAACTTCGACGTAAAGACGGTAATCGAGGGCAGGACGCTTGGTATCGTATTCCATAGCGGCAAGCTTACCGGGCGTGAGTTTGACTTGGCCTACTATGATGATTATGTTGATGAATACGACTCCGACGAAGATGTAAGCCAAGATGAGGCTCACGGACTTGCAGGGGAATACCGTATCTGTCTTGTTGCCGACGGTGACACGCTGCTTCCCAACAGCACCCTCGCACCTGCACAGGGCGACGAGGTGACGCTGACCGGCGTAGCTCTTGACGGACTATATGAGGTTGACGCTAAACGGCGGCTCCTGGAGGCTGCAGGGCCATACGTCAGCATGTACATGAGTCGCCAGCCTACTGACGTGGCGCTGGAGGAACAGGAGGTTATTACGGACTTCCTCACAGGCCAGAGTAGTGCAGAGCTTGGTTCCGAGCAGGCCAGCGGGTCAGGTACATACGTCACCACAAGCGTTACAACGGACATCCTGACAGGAAGGCAGAAGGTTCACCTCGGAACATTCGAGCCGCAGGGAAAAGTAGCTTCAATGGCAAACCAGCTCGAAACAGCATCGGTGTCTGGCAGTGGCGCTACGGTAGGCGGTGGCGACGACAATATACGTCATACTGCTGCCATGAGTCTTGACCAGTTCAAGACGCTGTATGACATCTACGGCATGCTCGGCTTGAAAACCGTTAACCAGAGAGTCGATAGCAACAGTCAACTTATCTCGGCCCTGCAGAGTGCGTTCAACGACGTGCAGCAGCAGTCGGACAGACAGTTTGATATCTGGTTTGGCGAAGGCACCCCAAGCCCGCTTATCGACAACCCGACAGCAACACCGAACTTCCCGGCGTCGGAGTGGCTGACCGAAGAAGAGAAAGCCATGCATGTTCAGGACGTCTACTATGACACACAACGGGCAGCTGGAGGAACAGGTGGCCGTGCATGGAGGTGGTCTGCAGTAGAGGACGAGAATGGAGTGATAATATACGGATGGGGCGGTATTGCTGACGAGGACACTCTTGCCGCCCTCGACCAAATAGCTGACCTTTCACGCGACAATGTCCTAACCCCTTCCGAGAAACTTGTAGCCCTTCGTGAGTGGGCACAGGTCATTGGGGAGTACCCAGGACTGGTGCAGCGTTCAAGCTATGCATGCATCAGCAGTATAGACTACTGCAGGGCGTTCTACGACTTGTGGCTGTATCTCGACAATTCTGATGACGACATTTACTATGACGTATGGACTGCCTATGAGGTGCTGACATTAAACTACAGCGGAACGCAGGCTGAGCGTGACGATGCAGCAGGTTATCTCGTTTACTACATAGAGGACACCAATATCAGTGCAGCCTATAACTATATCGGACAGAATAAGATACCAGAGGCCATCGCATCCCTCGAAGCCTACTTCGCCGGCTGCTTTGACGATAACACCATGGCCGCACCCGCAATGCTTGCATCAAGCGGCAACTCCACCATATCAGGCTCTACATACGAGCAGCTTTGGAGCGGTTATCGAAATGCCAAGACAGCACTCATGACAGCCCTCTCTCACAAGTCCATCGTGGAACTTGACGAGCTGGCTTCTGACAACATTCTGACGGACATAGAGAAGATTGCCGTAATACGTGAGTACGAGCGTGCCAGGCAAGAGACGGAGGAGCTGATGACGCAGGCTGACGAGGCTGGACTGGACTACGACTCTGATTCCGTTCAGTACCTATACCGTGAAGCTTTTTCGGCCCTGTATGCCTATTTGAACAACCTCGCTACGACGTATAGTGTTATGTCAACGCCACTCACGGAAGCTGTTGAGCCCGCCATGCTCTACAACGGGGCCACGACCACCATCAATGGTACTACCTTCACGCAGCTATGGGAGAGCTACTACACGGCAGCAGCAAACCTTCGTACTGCCATCAGGTCAGTTGGCCCGAAGGTGTTCTATACGGATGCCAACGAGCATCCCACGCCTCCGTATAAGGTTGGCGACCTGTGGATAAGCACCGACGCGAAGGGTAACAAGGTGCTGAAGATGTGTATCAACAGCAAGACACGCGGGCAGTCATACGCACCAACCGACTGGTCTGAGAACAAGGTGTATAATGATCCAAGAAGCCTGCTTGCAGCCCTCGCGGATGTTGTGTATAAGACAGCGAATCCATCATCAAGCGGCCTGATTGCCACCGTCGACCTCTCTTCTTCGTCGCCCACTATCACTTCGATAACAGGTCTACCCGACGTCAGTGGAACACTGTTAACCCTAAAGGCATTCATTGGAGACGTAAGCTTCGGCATCTATTATCAGAGTGCCGGTGGCAACAACAGCGAATACGACCTGCTGTGCAATCCCGTTTCAACGACGATACCTGGAGTTGTAAGCGGTGATAACACCATTATCGGAGGCATCACCATTCAGATGTACAACGGCTCAGGCTGGGAATATATCCAACAATCGACGAGTAGCCTTCTGAACAACCTCGGAGATGCTGTCAACGCTATCGTATTCGGCAGTAACAATGCTGCTACAGAAGTAGCCGGAATGACCATCGGGCAGAAGTTTGTCAAGTTGTTCGCGCAGGCTACTGTGTATGACCCTCAGAATCCTAACGCCGACAACAACGGGTACGTTCCCCTTACACAGGCTCTGTTCGGCCTGTCAATCGAAAAAGACCAAAATACGGGAAAATATTACAGCACGGCACAGCTTCGCGCTGACAAGATAGATTTCACGGCTGGCACGTTCGCCATCGGGGCAGACCATATCAGCTTTGGCGGAAAGACCGTCAGCATGAATGCCAATGAATCCCTAACATTCAGCGGTGGCAGTATCGTTTTCAACAGCTCTACATCTATCGATCTCAATGCCGCACAGATAAACCTCAATGCGGACAAGATAAACTGGAAGAAGGGTTCCAACGACGGCACACAAAACGGCTTTAGCGGCGACATCATACCAGGCGGTTCTGGAAGTGGCTACGACCCCGAAACGGATTCGAAATTCTACGTTGACCAGAATGGTAACGTCACGATGAATAACCTCACGGCGAATAACGGCCATTTCAACGGTGAATTAAAGACGCTGAACGGAAGAATAGTTGTCGATGAAACGGAATTTGAGAACGAAGGATATACATGGTATGGTATAGCAGGCGGCATATACAACAACGTTACTTACAGGGACGTGCTCGCATTTGGTCTTCGCGATTACGGTAGTAATAATCTCGTCGGACATCTTACATTGCGTGGACGAGGCACGTACGGAGGCGTTTTCGAGGTTGTTACCGGTGACCAAAACGGAAACAAGAGCACCTTGAAAATGGGTGCCAATAACAACCATGCCGGAGTTGAGATAGACGGTGCAGCCGGCTCTTTGAAGTTGAACAATTCTTCGAGTACAACGAAAGTTTCACTTGAAGGAAATACTGGTAACGGAAGCTTCGACGGCAAGGGTACATTCGGTGGTACCGTCAAGGCGAAGGCGTTCATCAGCGGACTACTCAATGTCACGTCGGGCGGTTCTTACAACGTCGGTGATAGTATCGAGAAAATCCTTGTAAGCCATAGTGGCGACGTTACACTGAACCTACCTACACCACCCAGCACTGAGTCTGGCAGGACGCTATTCTTGCAGAAGAGAAACGGCGGCAACCTCACCATCAGCCATTCGAGCCTAAATATTACTGCAGACCAAAGCTGGGGCATGTTCATGCTTGTATGGAACGGTTCATCTTGGCAATACTAAACGGTAGAAGGTATGAGTACGACCAATACAAACTGCGTGATTGAGGGGAAGAAGGTTCACCCGAATGGATTCGTACAACTCAGAATGCGTATGCTGTACAGTAGCCGTCCGCAGCTCACAACGAACGAGTTGCCGAATATCCTACATTCAATCAAGGTCAGCGGAATGCTTGATGATTCGAAGTCTCATGCAGGCTTCGACTACACCCTTGACTTTCCGCTGGTTGAGCGCAATATGTTCCCCTATGTGTTGAACTTTGAATTAAGATAAAGAATATGGCAGTAACCAAAATCAACTACAACAACAAGCGGTCAGGCGACCTGTGGTCTTCCAATGATGTGAACGAGGTGAAGAGCGTCGTGAATAACAACGCCGACGAGCTGACAGCAGCAAAGGCGGCTATTGAGACCCTGCAAAGACAGTCCTTTGCATCGGTTGTCAGTCAGACAGCCCTCTCGCTGGCCATCGAGCCCAATGTGCTTAACGTATGGTCATCGGCTATCAGTAGCCTTGCCGTCACCTTCAACGCAGGTACCAGCGGCAGACCTAACGAGTACATGCTGGAGTTCACTGTGTCAGGCGACAGTTTCACGCTCACACTCCCAAACAACGTACGGTGGGCGATTGAGCCGGAGTGGCAGGATGGATATACCTATCAGGTGTCTATCCTCGACAACCTTGCTATCTACGCGGGATGGGAGGCCGCTGCGTCATGAGTTCCTTCCGTAGAAGACTTATGCTGGCGGCGATGGCCGTCCGTTCCTGCTTCGGCAGCGGCCACTGGATAGGCTATAAGCCTTGGGTAGGCTATGAGCGTTGGAAGGGCGCGAGATAACAGTAAACAAAAATAGAATTATTATGACGAGAAAAACAAAAGCACAAGCCGTCTTGTTCGACATCATCAACGGCAACTTCGATGATTACGACGGCTACGACATCGAGGTTTCCCTTCAAAGGAAACTCCAGGAACTGAGCAATAAGGCTGGTTATAGCCGATGGGTTCAGAAAGAGACTTATTATTACCTGCAGGGCTTCGCTTCCAGCGATGCAGCCCGTACCTATGACAGCGACCCTGAGACCCATGCGGCGTTGCTGCTTTATGAGGAAATGCTGCCTATCTCCACGACGCAGAGCGACAGCTACGTGGCAAGGTTATACACCAACAAAAGTTCCTCAACCACCTACACGGTGAAGGATGGCGAGGATTTCGAGGTCGGTGTAAGATTCTGTGCCGTTCATATCATTGCGGCCCTCAACCAGCAAGAGAATGTCGGAGGTAACGGAACGCTCATTATCGAGCGAAGCACCGACGGACAGAACTATTCCCGCGTAGGGACGGCCACCGTGGAATCTCAGGATGCCTCGGCAAGCAACTTCCCTTCGACGGTCAATCTCGGAGAATATCTTTTGGCAGGTACCACGAACTATATCCGCTTACGCGCTCAGTTCGATTATACCGATGAGCAAGGAAATGCCGGTGTCAGGGCCAGTAGCAATATATCGCTCATCATTCAGAGCGTGACCCTCTCCCTTGCATGTACCGCTCAATGGGAAAGCCCAATCATAGCGCAAGACCGTACCGACTTCCCCTTAACCTATAATATCATCGGAGCCGTGGCAAAAACGCTTCATATCAGCGTCTCAGGCTCCAATCGTGACCTCGAAGATTACACCGTTCAACTGAGCGCATCCGAGCAGGGTAGCCGCGAGATTCGCATCCCTGAGCAATCTACCTACGGCTTGCTATCTCATGGCATCCATACCGTCACGGCATGGCTGACGGCAGATGACGGTCAGGGTGGCACCCTGAGAACCGCTTATCTGGTCAACCGCTTTATGGTGGTGAATCCTTCCACTCAGGGAGCCGACGTGATGGCTCCGCGACTGCTCATTCAGGAACTGTCAGAGACGGTTCAGAATTTCGTTCAGTCAACCCTTTGCGGCTATGCCGTATATAGCCCCTCTCTCGATAATGAGAATAATATCGTGAACAATGGCCCTGCGCTCAACCTCACTTTCCTGCTTACCGGCAGCAATCAGGATATTATGACGGTGGCTCAATCAGAATACGCCTCGCTGCCTCAGGTGGCATCCCCAGGCACGAAATATGATTTGGGCGTGACCGTCGAGATTGAGCAGAATGTGGGCGAGATAGCCGCCGACACGCTCGATGCTTTCCTTCATGTGAAGAGAACGCTCGATGGCGTGGAGAGCGACTTCCTGGCTGCAAGTACCGGCATCGGCTTCATGTATGTGTCGGTGGATAATACGGGAGGCTTCCAGCCGGTGGCAGGCTCCAACTTCCTTATCAATCCGAAGATACGAAACAATGGCGAGGCCAATCCTCAGAGAATCCTCAACTCGCGCAACGGCAATGCCGAGGTGCAGAGTACTTGGACTGGCTTCAAGTTCGGAACGAGCGACGGCTGGATAACGGATGATGAAGGAAACAAGGTGCTTCACGTCCCCGCCGGTTGTCTGCTCAATATCAAGTATAATCCTTTCGCCCAGTTCAGGACTTCACGCGCTTCGAGCATGACCCTTGATTTCGATGTAGCCATGAGGAATGTCACCAACGAGGACGACGCTATCATTCAGATCTGCGAGCTGGTCGATGGACTGGTGCGCGGCCTTCGCATGGCTCCTATGACAGGAACGATGACCACCGAGAGCAAGAAAGCCGTCACTGAGACTGATTTCCGCTGGCAGGAAGATGAGCGTACCCATATCAGTATTAACGTGGTCAGCGCGGTCACTCCGAACGTGAATAATGACGGCTTACATAATGGCACGAGAGGCAATCCCAATGGCTCCATGCCGCTTGTGAGGGTGTTCATCAATGGCGTTATCTGCCGTGAACTACAATTCTCAACGGATAGCTTCGATGAGTTCTGCACCGGCTCCATGAGCAATGGTGGTATCTATATCGGTCAGGATGGTGCGGATATTGATATCTATAGCATCCGCTGTTGGCAAGATAAGGTCATTACCTCTGCAGAGGTCGTTCAGAACTACGTTTCCACTTTGCCTGATAGCGATGAGAAGCGTCGCGTGAAGCAAGAGAATGATATTATCGACCCAGCCACCAACCAAATCGATTACCGAAAGATTCTCGCCCTCGGAAAGAATGTGCTGATATATCACGGTGCGGAGCCTTATCACGACAATGTGCATAAGAACGAAACGGGATGGCTGGAGATTTACCGCTTCGATGAGAACGGCAACTATCTCCCTGAACTCTCAGGAACGATATGCCGTCAGACGGCCAGCATCCCGCAGAAACGCCAAGGAACGACGGCCAACACCTACTATTATAGCAATATCCAGTGGAAGGTCGATAAGATAGGCAAGGATGATGAGGGTAACACCGTTTGGGCGCAGTTCATTGATGTGCCGCTTTCTGAATTGCATAGCAGCATCACCTACACAGTTGACGCAAGTTATGAGTTCACGGAAGGTGGCGAAGTCGTTCATACCGGCGCGGTGATGCTCAAAGGCGGTAACCTCGGAAAGAACTACCCCCTCCCGACTGAATCGGCAGTGGCCTACCGCCTGATAGTGACTGGTGGCGTTCAATATGTCCGCGTTCCTGACGGCTGGGTTGATGGCAATGGCAAGTACCGTGGCATGGGTTACAGGGTGGCCGACGGCCTTCCTCTCGCTCAGAAGATGGTCAACAAGATCAATTATGCTTCATCGATGCAGTCTCACCTTATCGGTGTGAACTGGCTCTATAATAAGCTGCATACCTCCGTCGTGGGTAAGAACTCGCTTCAGAATGCCGTTTCGGGTGCCGTGGTGGCCAAGCATACCGAGCCGTTCGTGTTCTTTGTTCAGGGACAGAACGATGCCAAGCCGGTATTCCGAGGCCCTTGCGCTTTCGGCCCTGGTAAGATGGATAAGCCAACGTGGGGCTATGTCAAATCCGCTCACGGCCTCTTCACGATGATTGAGGGCGCGGATAATGATAAGCCGCTCACCGATATGCGCGTGCCTTGGGATGATGAATCTCACGGCGTGGATGAGCATGGCGACCCCATCCGTCCGAAGGTGGAATATGATGTCGATGGTGAAGGCTGGGTTTATCATGCAGCCACCGGCGATGAGGGCAGTATTGACTTCGACGGCGGTAAAACGAATGATGATGAAACTCCAACTGCGGCCATCGTGGCGAAGATTAAGGAGACTTGGAACTTCCTCTATCTCCATGCCCCGCGCATCCGCTATTACTCAGGCTCCTTTGCTGATTTCAGGAACTCTTCTCAGGCTACCCACACCGAGAATAAATACTGGTGCCGTAGTGCCGGTGGAACCGATTCGCACGACTATAAGCTGAAACGCTATGATTTCGTGGATGAGGAATGGGTGGATGCAGGACTTTGGAATGGCAGTGCCTATGATGTGATAGACCTGCGAACCTATGCCATGACTGCGGCCGCTTGGGACGCTATGAGCGCATCGGAACGTGCTTCCCTTGATATTGCCAATCAGAAGTTCGTTGAAGCGATTGTGGCCGATTGTAGGGCCAATATCGGCACTTATTTCAAGGTCGATAGCCTGAAATTCCATTATTGTTTCCAAAACCACTTCATTGCAGGAACCGATAACTGCTCGAAGAATACTTATTATGTCCTTGACCCCGCCACCGGATTGTTCGAGTTGCATCAGGACGATGTCGATACCGTTCTGCCGACCGACAACAGCGGCTTGCAGACCAAGCCTTACTACATCGACCGTATGCACCCATACGGAGGCGCAAATGCTTCGAGGGTGGCCATGACCTCAGATGTGGATAATGATAATATCCTCTATGAGGGTTATTACAATGTCCTCTTCGACTTGGTGGAGTTGATGTGGGAGGATTCCAAGGAGTTGCAGACCATGATGCGTCGTATTCTCGGTGCTATGGCTTCGCTCAATGGCAGCAAGGTCGGAACCGCTGCCAGCCGCAATCTCAGCGGTGTATGGGGAACGCTCAACAAATATATCTTCGATATTCAGCGTTACTTCCCGCAGATGGTATTCAATGAAGCCGCCCGCATCCGCTATGAGTTCCCGACCTTGCTGGGCTATAAGTCCGATAACCGTGAGGTCGTGCCTATCACTCAATCGATGGGCGACCAGCTGCAGGCTGAGTTGCAGTTTATGAAGCGTCGTTTGGTTTACATGGCCAGTTATGCCGCTTTCGGAGAGTTCCGAAACATGAGCGACCGAAGCACGGGACTTATCAATGCCCCCGATGCCCTTGACGCTTTCTCCATGATGCATAAGGCCCTCCCAGGAACCAGCCAACCGTCGGTATATCGCTTCAATCTCGTACCCCATCAGTGGCTATACCCTGTTGGCGGCATCGATAATGATACGCGAGATCCTCATGTGCGAGTGGCACCGGGCGAGACCTTCGAGCTGGTAATCAGCCCGAGCAATGCTTCAGATAACGGTGTTTCCATCTATGGCCTGAACTTCTACCGCTCACTTGGCAACGTGGGAGACATGGTGACGAATGATGCTTCCGAGTTCACCCTGAACGGAAAGCGTCTGACGGAGTTTATAGCCGAGCCTACGCAACTCTATGGCCCTTCCCAGTTGCCCGCCTTCCGCGTGAGCGGCTTTGCCATCGGCTCTGCCACCCGCTTGCGGAGATTGTCGCTGAAAGGAGCCGTGCTTGGTGGAGGTACCATCAATCTGACCAAACTCTCGCTGGCTCAGGAAATCGACCTCAGACAGACGGATATTGCCATTCCAAGATTGCCACAGACTTCAACTCTTACGACGGTCAAGCTACCGGCCACCATTACCTCCCTGACCTTGGAGAATATGCCGTCGCTCTCAACGGTGACGATGGAAGGATATAGCGCCATTCAGGAATTGAACATCGGCGAGAATATCCCCATGAATAGCGGTGCTTTGGTAAGGTCGATATTCAGCAGCAGCACAAGGGTATTGCAACGGCTCAAAGCGAGGGGCATAGCCTGGACGAATGTGGCCGCTGCCATGGTAACATGGATGATGACCCTGCAAAGTTGCGACCTGACCGGCAGCATGGCCCTCATTTCGACGGATGATTTGCCGTACAATGATGTGATAAACCTCATTGACCGCTACGGCAATATTCAGAGCCAGTCGAATAGCCTTTATGTGGACTACCGAAAGAATACCATCAACTCATTCACCGTGAAGGGCGTGAAGTATATCAAGACCGCCGGCACGTTCAATGGATGGGAGATTTCGGTGCTGCCGACAAAGGGTAACAATGTGGCCATCAGGGACGGCCATGAGGATATTACTTGGACGCTTTCGGGCAATGATGTGGGCGAATATCTCGAAGTGACGAACTCTTACAAGGGAACTATCCTTGTCAAGCAGGTACAGGTCACCGAGCATCCGCTTCGCTTCACCCTGACCGTGAACATGAAGCTGACAGACGGAACCACCCTCAGTTATACAAAAACGGTGGGTGCTGCCAACCGTATTCCGAGAGTGGGCGACTTCGCCTATTCGGATGGTACCTTCGATGATGAGTACGATACATCAAAGAAGCTGGTGGGAGCCGTCGTGAAACGCGATGTCCTGACGTGGTATGATACTCAGGAAACCATCCCCGCTACCTGCAAGTGCTGGGTATATGCCAAAGAGGATGCTAACCTGAGAAGCACCGACGGAACTTATAGCACCACGACACCGCCTTGGGGTATCTATCCCGATAGCGGAGCAAACGGAATCACGGCAGATGTCAGAAATGAGATTGCAGAAGTTTCCAATATGCCTGCAAACGGTGATACCCTTATGACCAATATCGGTACTGGCGGTATGACCACGAACTATGTACCGACTGGAGGCTTCCTTGATGCCAACGAAAACGACGGCTTCAAGAAATATGCCGCCAATGTGGCCGTGGGCGACTTCGATATTGAGAACAAGAATACCATTGTCCTGAATCATGTGAAGTCTATCATCCTGAACTATCTCGCTGAGAATTATAATTTCATCGATGGACTGCCAACCACCATGAATGAACTTGGCGACCAGATGAAGGCCCTCGTGGCGAAGCTGACGGAAGATGGCGTTTCGTCGCCCGGTCGTTATAGACAGTTATTCTTCCCTGCTATCTATTCCTGCTACCTCTATGAGCCTTCCGTGGGCGAAGATGAGGAACTCGACGACCAGTATAAGAAGAATAAGTGGATGCTGCCATCCTCAGGATTGTTGGCGCGCATCTATCAGTTCTTCTATAACTCATGCGGCAGCGCGACTTATGATAGCGGCGGCAGATGTACGAGAGCAAATGCCGATGAGACGATAACGACTGAGGCCCTGATACCGTTATTCGCCAATATCCTGCAAAGGATTTACGATGCCGGTATAACTGGAACTCCGTTCGCTATTCCATCTAACAGCGGCTACTGGAGCGTGACTGAGGGCAGTGCCGGCGGCGCTTGGGGCGTGAGTTTTGGCTCAGGTTACGTCACCTACGGCAGCAAGTGTATCACCAACCTCGTTGTTCGGCCAGTGGCAGCATTTAC